>Ga0302138_10000156_pt1 | contig 42329 bp, 45 predicted proteins | sample CBN3_321_MG_FD_203110 | JGI IMG/M metagenome (GOLD analysis project Ga0302138, IMG submission 203110) | Marine microbial communities from Western Arctic Ocean, Canada - CBN3_surface | ecosystem: Environmental > Aquatic > Marine > Oceanic | place: Canada: Western Arctic Ocean | collected 2017-09-15 | reverse complement strand
GCAGACAATGAAAACAATGATCAATAGCCGATTACGACGATGATTTTTCATACGACCGAACTTCATGGCTGATCCTTCGAGTTTCGATTATTCATAACTTTTAACATCGCGCTCTTTGTCTCTCTAATAATTTTCCTGCGAGCCATCATTGGCCACAGGATGTTCGCAGCCAGGATAACCAGCGTTAAACCATAGGCCGCCCAGATGTAGACTCCCTGACCATCCATGTAGAAAAAAGCAGATAAACTTTCGAATCTCATCGGACAGCCAACCACTGTTTGACCCAATCGGTATTTTTTTCCCTTACCAGTATCTCGTTCCTGATCCTCATGACACATACCGCAAAGAAAAACAGGTAATAGGCAACCACCATTACCAGCAAGGGCAACCACATTTCCATTGGCATTGACGGCTTTTCCGTTAGTGAAAAGCTGGCTGGTTGGTGCAAGGTATACCACCATTCCACAGAAAATTTGATCACTGGAAGATTAACAACACCGACTAGCGCCAAAATCGCGCAGGCTCTGCCAGCCCCTGCCTGTCGTTCCATTGCCGAGCGCAGGGCGATAACGCCTATATACAGGAAGAACAACACTAATGTGGAGGTCAGCCTTGCGTCCCAAACCCACCAGGCACCCCAAGTCGGTTTACCCCAGATAGCCCCCGTCACCAACGCAAGAAAGGTGATGGACGCACCAAGCGGCGCGATACACTTCACCGCTGCATCAGCCAGCTTAATTCTCCAGATCAGGAATACTGCCGCTGCTACCGCCATCATGACATACGCTGATTGTGCCAGAATCGCTGCCGGTACATGGATGTACATAATGCGGACACTATTACCTTGCTGGTAATCAGGCGGGACAAAAAGCAAGGCCCATACGGCACCGCCAGTCAACATCAGCACAGACAGCACCAATAATGGAACCTGCCAGCGCCCTGAAATCTCGAAAAATATCTTTGGCGAACCAAGCCTGTGAAACCAGTTAAGCATAGGCACTCATTTGTAGATTATAAACAGACCATAATAGCAAAATTCTTGACCCTGCAATTCTATCAGATAGTTTACTGGTCGGTCGCGACGTTTACTGCAGCTGCTGTCGCGATTGGCGCCAGGCACACTGAACCCAGCAAAATCGCCAGTAGCCAGTAGACATACCCGGTGGTCTCGCTGCCAGCTTCGGCTGCCTGAACCATGGCCGTCGCCAACACCAACACCGGCACATAAAGCGGCATCACCAGAATCGTTACCAGCAGCCCACCGCGGGGAAGACCAACCGTCAGCGCTGCGCCAATCCCACCCAACAGACTAAGTGTCGGAGACACCAGTAAAAGTGAGAGCGTAAGCGCCCAGACTCCCGCTTCGTCAAGGAATAACAAGAGCGCGGCAAGCGGCATGAGCAAAACCAGCGGTAAACCCGATAATAACCAGTGCGAAACAACCTTGGCTAACACGAAGATAAACGTTGATTGCTCGGATAATACGATCTGCTCAAGAGAGCCATCTTCAAAGTCAGAACGAAACATCGAATCCATCGACATCAGCGTCGCCAGTAAAGCCGCTACCCAAACAATACCCGGCGCGATTTCCTTTAACTGCCCCGGCTCTGGACCAATGCCCAGCGGGAAAAGACTGATGACGACGATAAAAAATACCAGCGGGTTCAGCACCTCCGACGGATGTCGAAAATGAACCAGCAGATCCCTTTGAACTGACGCGATAAACAGATTCATTGTAGTGCCAGCGTATTAATAGGCCGATCTATCGTGATTGGCTGGTGAGTTGAGATAATGATGCCCCCTTTAACATCCAGGTGCTCCTGTAAAATAGCCATCAGAAAAGACAGGCCGTCAGCATCAATAGCACTAAAAGGCTCGTCCATTACCCAGCAGGGATTGTCTATAATAAGAAATTGTCCCAGCGCAACGCGCTTTCGCTGCCCCTCAGACAAGTGCGAGCACAGTGAGTCCTCAAAGCCGGATAAACCGAGTTTATACACAGCCTCTTCGATTCGAGCCTCATTCACCGCTTCTTCACGCAGGACACCGAACCATCGCAGGTTCTCGATCACGGTCAGGGATTGTTTGATGCCCAGCCGGTGGCCCAGATACAGCGGCGGCCTATCTAATGCCCAGTCGATATCGCCATAGCATTCCGTATACAGCCCGAGAAGAACCCTGAGCAAGGTGCTTTTGCCGCTGCCATTGCCACCAACGACCTGGAGCAGCTCACCCGGTGAAAGAGAGAACGACAGATCTTCAAATAGTAGCCTCTCATCCCTTTCACATCCTGCGTTTCGAACCTGCAACATCTATTTGGCCACCCAAAATCACAATTATAGCAGGGCTCTTTATCGAGAGGCTCCTTATTCAGCCGCACCATAGTGTAGAATCTGTTTCTCACCCCCGGGCGCGGACCTCGAACCAGGGTAAAGAACAACCCAGCAATAAGAACTGATTATGATATTTAAAAACGCCCACATCTATCGAATGACCCAATCCCTGGACATCACTGGCGAACAACTAGACGACTTTCTGGGAGAAAGGGAGTTTACCCCTTGCAGCGGCATCCGCCCCTCATCATTTGGCTGGATTCCACCCATCGCGCAAGGAGATTTTGTCCATGAAGTCTCGGGCTGCTTTCTGCTTTGTGCAAAGCGGGAAGACAAGGTCGTGCCCAGTAGCGCACTCGCGGACATCTTGAACGAAAAGATAGAAAGAATGGAGTCGATGGAGGCCCGACCGATTCGGGCCAAGGAAAAACAGCGCTTGAAGGAAGATGCGCTTGCCGAACTGTTGCCCCGCGCCCTACCTAAATCGAAACAGATATTCGGCTACATCAGCACGACCGACGACCTGCTCGTGATTGATACCGCCTCTTCCCCGGAAGCAGAAATGTTTCTTAACTGTTTAAGGGAAACTATCGGGAGCCTTAAAGTCGTGCCTCCCCAGGTAAAGGCCAAGCCAACAGACTCTTATACGCATTGGTTACGATCAGGCAGACTGCCTGACAACTTTGCTCTGGGAGACCAGTGTGACCTTATCGACCCTGAAGACAACAGCGCCATAAGCTGTCGTCGCCAGGATCTAAACACCGGAGAAATTCGTTCGCATCTGGATGCCGGGAAAGTCTGCTCGAAACTTTCTCTTATCTGGCACGATGACTTAAAGGTCAGCGTCGACAAGGACATCGTCCTGCGCCAAATCAAAATACTCTCCAGTGACGATTCCGTAGAAGAAGACATTGACCCGATTGCTGCACTGGATGCAGCGTTTGTTAATATGACCCTGGAGCTTTCGCGCTTCCTGCCAGAGTTGTTCTCCGCCCTCGGCGGCGAGGCGCGTGACTAGCGAGCGAGGGCCAGCGAATAACAGTCAAGAAAGTGTTTGGTTTCCGCCTGACTGAAACAACTGGCCTTTCGCAGGAAACGTGACAAATCTTTTTGGATATGCCATCTGCCAGGTCGGGCTTTTTCCAGATCAATCAGATTTACCCTGGATTGATGGTCCGGTTGTACTAAGACGTGTGGGTTTCCAAGCGAGCCATGGGTCCACCCATACCGGTGAAGTAACCCGATGACCCTGGCCGTGTTCTCAACAATTTGACTTCTGTTGGCGGCAGGGAGGTCCAGCGCCTCATCAAGCGGAAAAGAACCTGCAATACCAGATATCACCAATTCAGCCATATCGCCCAGTTCACGGTAAAAAATGACTCTTGGAACATCAATCCCGATCTGTCGAAACGCTCGAAGGGCAATCAACTCACGCCTGAGCATAGGCATGCGAATGCCAAACCGTGACATGGGATGGCAATAGTATCGATACTGGGTTTTAACGAACACTTGCTCGTCAGCGACATTCCAGGCCTGTCCCTGGTCTCGGTAAACGACACTAAACCCCAACCCGTCTTTTGTCTGGGAGGGCTTCATCAGCTTGGGCTGTCTGATCAAGGCTGCTTCCTCAACAGATAGAGCCGCCAGCTTGAAAGCACCGGCCATAAATCATAGGAGGCCTCTATATTAAAACCCGACTGGGTAATTTTCTTTTCTGTACACGGGCCTGCAGACACTGACAAAGCGAGGTATTCCCGTGAGACCCTGGCGAATTCCAACAACAGCTTTTCCTGTTGTTCCATGCCCTTAAGGTGCTGATAAAAATCGATGCAGGCTGCAAAGTCGACAGACCCGTCCCCTAGGTCGATATCGAATGCAGAGGTTAACGTCAACTTTGTGGGAAAATCAGCCGACAACCTGTTCCCTGATGCAACATCAAGCATGCCCTTGCTGACTTCTGCTGCCAGCAGCGATGTAACGCCCATATCCCTGAACGCCGACCAAAATTTTCCGTCGCCACAGGGCAAGTCGAGCGTGGTCTCGACACCTCCCGCGTCTGCCAGGGCTTTTTTCAGGAGCTGTTGCTTACGCCAGCTGACTAAATCAATGATCTTAAAGTCCCGGAGTTTTGACATCTTTCTCTAAGGGTGTGTACTTGAATTTTTGTCCACCAATTGACGCCTCGTACATCAGGCCGCCCAGTGTGTGCAGGAATACTGCCATGCCTTTATTGTAGCCATATTCAACCTGGTTGGTTGAGACGGGCCCTACCCCTGCACTGGCTGATGAACCTGCAGTGCCTGCCTGGGCCTGTGCACCCAGCACAATTGCAACCGCCGATGCAGAAGCATCAAACTCGAACCGATTACTGATAAATTCATCGAATGCCCGCTTGTCCTGCAAAAATATAATCTCACTAAAGACCTGCCCACCTAACTGGAAGCCAATGCTCAACTTAGTCAGAGAAACACGTCCCGCTACCCGGCCATTCTCGTAGACTTGGCCGTTTCCGTAGGAGCCGCCAATGACCATACCGCCGCGACCAACAGTGGGGAATACGGCGTACCCGTAGGCATTGTCAAAATAGGATTGGAGATCTGGTGAAGACTCAAAGACGTCCAAGGTCCCGTCATAGTTATCTGCAAAACTAAACGGTTGAAAAGTTATTAATAAAAGGAGGAGCAGCTTTCTCATCATTATTCTCTTGTATCGCGTTAAGTTGGACTGTTTCCATAGTATACAATTCAAGCTGAACTGACCTTGAATGAGAGTTCAGAAAGGCCATCTATCTTTGCGCTAACCTGATCACCTGGCTGGATAGGCCCAACGCCCGAAGGTGTACCGGTATAAATCATATCACCGGGCTGCAATACGAAAAGCGCTGACAACCGGCTGATAATTTCCGGCACCTTCCAGATCATCTGGTTAACATTCCCTGCCTGCCTTGTTTCACCATTGACACGCAGTGTAATTGAAGCGTCATTAAGTTCACCTGCTTCAAAGCACTTACGCAGTGCCGCGCATGGCGCGGCATGCAGAAAGGTCTTTCCCGCTTCCCATGGCCTGCTCTTTTCCTTCGCCTCGCCCTGCAGATCGCGGCGGGTCATATCGACCCCAACGCCATAGGCGTAAACCAGGGACATTGCTTCATCTACAGAGATATTCGTCCCTCCACTGTGCAGGGCAACCACCAACTCAACCTCATGATGGACATCGTTTGAATGCGCTGGATACTTCATTTCTGCATCATCACTCAACACCGCGAACGCTGGCTTCATAAAGAAAAAGGGCGCTTCGCGATCCGGATCAAAACCCATTTCAATGGCGTGCGCCGCGTAGTTACGCCCCACGCAATAGATGTTGTTTACCGGGAACCGGTCCATGCTGCCATCAACAGGAACAGAAATCACATCACGGGGGTCAAAAACATAACTCACTGGCTACTCCATTTTAGAAGGTCACGCCCTGAAGTTTAATCGGAAAGCATCAGGGTACAAGTTGGGGCGGCAAAGGTCGCTCTATTTGCGAACCACACGATTCGCAAACCACAACACAGGAAGTAGAAAAACCAACCAGGGTATGCACAGCCACAGGATACTATTCCAACCATATAGGGCGAGGAGCACACCCGCGCCTAACGACCCAGCACCCTGCAAACCGAAGACAAGAAAATCATTGAGCGCCTGCACCTTAAATCTTTCTGTGGCCCGATAGCTGGTTGTCAACAATGTTGTCCCACCAACAAATAGAAAATTCCACCCTATCCCCAACAGAACCATAGCGCCCCAATAATGCATTAACAAAGGATCACCATAAGCGACAAAGATGACAGCCAGCATCAGCAAGGCGCCAACGGTAATTATTCGATAGACCCCGAACCAACTCACCAGGACACCACTAAACAGCGAAGGAACATACATCGCCAGAATATGACTCTGTATCACCCAAGCGGTGTCTTCCAGGCTATAGCGATCTATTGCATGCATGCTGACGGGCGTCGCGGTCATCACCAGGCTCATGACACTCCAACCAACGATGGCAGCCCCCATCGCCAATAGCAGGTTCGGCTCGCGTAATATTTGTGCATAGGGTCTGGCGGCACCAGCGACTGCCATTTCATCCATTGGTGCGTTTCTGTAAAAAACGAGCAGGATCACAAACGAACAACTAATCAGAAGGCTCATTCCCAGAAACGAGCCGACATACTGCGGTAAACCAGCAACTTCACTGAAACGGCTGGCAACCGCTGGCCCAACAAACGCCGCGAAAATGCCCGACAGCATCAACAACGAAAGACACTTTGCAATCTGCTCCGCCGGGACAGATTCTGCGACCGCAAATCTAAACTGCTGTATGAACGCAGCATTGCTTCCGACCAGGAAAGCCGCGCCACAAAACAGCGGGAAATTTTCTGTGTAAATAGCCAGGGCCGCCACTAACCCGGCGGTTGAGGAATAACCTGACGCGACCAAAAATCCGGCCTTACGCCCATAACGAGCCATTAGCAGCGATGCAGGAACGGTTGTACAGGCTGTCCCTAAAACCATCACCGCAAGCGGCAGGGTTGCCCAGGATAAATCTGGCGCAAGTGTTGCGCCCACTATTCCCCCCAGCAAAACCATCATTGGCGCTGCTGTTTGCCCAAAGCACTGAGCTATACTCAAAACAATAAGTGTTCGATATCGGCTCGCCACGTCCACAGCGCCTGACCTCTGGTGATTGGTTTTAAGCGTAACAGCCTTTGACCTGTCCTGGTTCAACAAACGCTGTAATAATAAAGGCTATCAGCAGGGGTAAACGCTTTTTACTGGTCTAGCTCGCTGACACTGTTGCAGCGACTGTTTAAAGAAATTGCTGTATAAACGCGGTGCTAATCCCCCTCGGTAAAGTAAAGCAGCAAATGAGAGGGGAAGGTTGAGCGTTTATTGCCGGGTCAGTCACCCGCCTCATCGCGACTGAACCGCTCAAAACAAAAGTAACATCGACAGTTATAACGACAGTTATAAAAACACTAAATTTACGCACGGGCATTGTCATTGATTAAATTAGCGTCACTCATACGACCCATCGCACCGCTGGCCTGGCTAACGCTATCCATTCTGATATTTCTTAGCTTTTCTCGCGCGGGACTCGTGATGTGGCAGTGGGATCGCGTTATGAATAGCGGCGATCTTGTTCACTTGTTAGTGAGTGGCTTCCGCATGGATATTGTGCTGGTATCCCAGATCATGCTTTTGCCAATATTGGCGCTGATCCTGTTCCCGACGCGCCTGCTGCGCTCACTGTTATTCACGCGCTTGATACTTCTATGGTGCACCATCTGGTCAAGCGTTATCGTTTTTATGGAACTGGTCACGCCGGCCTACATGGCGTTTTTCGAGACCCGACCGGGCAGAATTTTCTTCGAGTATCTTGACCACCCGCAGGAAGTCAGCTCACTCGTTTACGGCGCGTATCTGCCAACAGCAATCATCAGCCTTGGGATTCCAGCGATCACCGCGCTGTTGATCCTGAAAAAGCTCAGGTTTGACAGCGACAGGTTTGACTTCTCTCTGCCTTATCGCGTCGCTGTACTTATCCCAGTGTTTCTCATGTTGTCGCTTGGCGCTCGATCAACTCTGGGACATCGCCCCGTGAACCCATCGACATTTGCAGAATCCAAAGACCAGTTGGTAAACGAACTATTCCTGAACAGCACCTACTCGCTAATGTATTCCATTTATAGCCTTCGGCACGAAGATTCAGGTGACAGCGGCCTGCCAGAAATAGCGCCGTCAGAAGTGATCCGAGCCTTCCAGAAAATCAGCTCCGTGCCAATAGATAATTACCTTAATCAGCAATCAACTCACCATCAATTCGGCGACAACTCAACACCAGGCGTCCCCAAAAATATTGTCATCATCGTGGAAGAGAGTCTTGGCGCACGTTTCGTGGGCAGCCTCGGCGGACCGCCGCTGACGCCTAACTTGGATGAATGGAGCCATAAAGGGCTGTGGTTAACCAACCTTTACGCCACGGGCATTAGATCCGCACGCGGTCTTGAGGCAATCGTTAGCGGTTTCCCACCGTCTAGTTCACGCAGTGTGCTGAAACTGGGTAAGTCCCAGGGTAATTTCTACACGATGGCGCACACCCTGTCAGACCTGGGTTATCAAAACTACTTTGTTTATGGCGGCGAGGGACATTTTGACAATATGAAAGGTTTCTTTCTGTCCAATGGCTTTGACACCACTATCGACATCAACGATTACGAGGAATTTGAATTCAAGGGAACCTGGGGGGTTTCTGACGAAGACCTGTTCAATCGAGCTCACTCGATAATGCTAGAAGAACAAGGCCCCTTATTTACGCTGATTTTCACTTCATCATTTCACAGCCCTTACGAGTTCCCAGATGGCAAGATTGAGCTTGTTGACAAAGAGAAAAACACCAAACATAACAGCGTGAAGTATGCCGACTATGCACTCGGTCAATATCTGGATAAGGCCAGCCAATCGAAATACTGGAAGGATTCCATCTTCCTGATTGTCGCGGATCACGATGAACGCCCCCGCGGCAGATCACTTGTCCCGATCGAAAGCTATCACATCCCGGGCCTGATCATTGCTGACGGCCTAACGCCCCGTCACTTTGACAAGGTCACCAGCCAAATCGATCTTCTGCCAACACTACTATCACTGGCAAACGTGTCGGGCACGGCACCCTTTGTGGGTCAAAACCTTCTGTCGATTCCACCTGATCAGCCCGGTCGTGCCGTCATGCAATTCGGCAAAAATCACGCCTATATGGAGGGCGATAAGGTGATCATCCACCAGCCAGATCGAGCAGCAGAGCAGTACCGATATGCGAAAAAAACGCTGACCCCAACAACACTGCAACAGGATTTGGCCCGAAAGGCCCTGATTTGGGCGTCGCTGCCTGGCGTGCTTTATCGCGAAGAGCTCTACACCCCCGAAAGTAGCGCTCACCAGATACCCTGACCTTTATTTGGCAATATCCGAATGACATCCCGTGCGGTCGACGCTGATGAACGCGATGAGAAGCATGAAGAACCATCGAGGGGAGGCCGATCTGAACCTAACGGCTGTCTGGATTTGGTCTCTGACGGCCGAAGCACAAGGATTCGACCTGAGAAGACGCCAAGGCAATCCAAAAGCACCTTGAAGAACAGTGACCCCCAAGGTGGGCTTGGCTTCACCCGCGCCTTTGCCGACCTTGGGCTTAACGTGAAAGCCCTTTGTCGCAGGCATACCTTGGTATTTTGAACCCTGCGCCGGCGTCGGTGACGACAATTACGAAGACTTCACCCTAAACGCAGGTTAACAACCCTGCATCAGAAACGTACTGCAGGCATATACCACTTATTTATCCAAACGCCTGATCTCAGGAGGCTCACCCGTTGACCCTTTGGTAACGCCTGAAAAATTGGAATTGCTCGCAGATATTTTCGGAAATTTTCGACTAAGCTCAGGACCCGCCGCGGTTAAACCGCCGTCAACGACTAACGACTCCCCTGTGACAAACTCGGCATCACTGGATGCGAGGAATAATGCTGCCCCGGCAATATGCTCACCCCTGCCATAGTCTGGCCAGGGCTGGGACTTTGCAAAAGACTTCTTGGTAGCTTCCGGTTTACCGCCATCGGCCAAGGGTGTCGCAATAAATCCGGGACAGATAGCGTTAACCCTGATCCGGTATTCGGCAAGCTCTACGGCCGCGGCTTTGGACATACTGATCACCGCGGCCTTCGCCGCTGAGTATACCAGCGGACCCGCGTCACCACTCAGGCCGGCAATGGAGGCGGTATTGATAATCGAGCCACCGTGCCCCTGGGCCTGCATGTGACGCGCGCCATGTTTGAGCCCAAGAAATACTCCTTTCGCCAGCACATCAAACGTGTAGTCCCAGTCTTCGGTTGTGGTTTCAGTCAATGGGCCAATCGCGCCACCAACGCCTGCGTTGTTGAACAACACATCCAGGCGACCAAATCGACTCACCGCTTCATCCAGCATCGCCACAATATCGGCCTCTGAAGCAACGTCTGTCTTGATGAAGCTCACCTTGCCTTCATACCCCAGACTGATCGCTTGCTCGACGGCCACGGTCCCGGTTGTTTGGTTAAAGTCGGCAATCACGACGGCCGCGCCTTCCTCCAGAAAACGCATCACGGTTGAGAGCCCCATCCCACTCGCGCCGCCTGTTACAACAGCTACTTTTTCATCTAATCTATTCATCATCTGATCGGCGGCCTTTCCAGCGTCGGGCCGTCACTTTTCTCCATTGTAATATCGGTGAGTTTCTAATCAGCAAACGCTGAAGTGATGTTCTATCGCCTATAAGCAGCAGTACGCCGGTATATAAATATGGCGGTCTATTGATGGTCACTGACAATAAGTGGAACAACCTCGCACACAGCCTCGCACACAGCCCCACACACTGCCTCTCAATGCGTCTCACACGGCACAGATTTTTTGGACATCATTAACTAGGTAAGCGTTCTGAAAGAGCGGGTAGGTCTTGAGCATTTAGTTCCTCTCCCAAAGCAATTTCTGCATGACAATCGTTCTATACCCCGCTGACAAGCATTAAAACAGACAACCGAGACAGCGAACAAACCTTATTCTGGTGCGAACATCCTGGCCGCTTTTTCCCGATAGCCGGCATCGAATGAGCTAACGAACGCTTCCTGATAAGGGGAAATAGCTCGCCTGTCCTGTTCATATCGCCAAAGATGGTGAAGGTTTCGAAGCCGTAACCCCTTGCGAAGTGCTCCCCCATAAACCTTCATATCAGCAATATCGATTAGCCCAAGCTCATCCTCAGGCGTTAGCACGACATTACCTAAATGCATCGAGCGAAGGTAGACGCCTTTGTCGTGTAATTCTTTGATAAAGGCGCCCAACCTGGAGACAAGCCTGGCATCAAAATCAGGCACTTCACGCAGGATATTGCCCGGCAAGGGCTCATAATGCACGGCCGTCCTGTCAATCTCTGGCAGCCTGATTGATTCAATCACCTTGAGTGTTGGTACTCCGAGCGCGTGCAACGCCTCGGCGTTTTTCTCGAATCTACGCCAATAAGGAAACAGGCGGGCGGAGGTGAAGAGCCGCTTAACACGAAACAATTTGAGGTAAGTGCCATCCTTCAGCAACAGGACCTTATCACCATACTCGTCAGCGGCAGTGACATCGGCGCCTGCACGCATCTTGAGATACTGTTTATTATCTAGGGACTTCATACTTGACTCAGGATGCCTGTACTAACTTCTTTGCCAGCAAAGCGTCTTCCACCAACAGCGATCGACAGCTCTGTTGTTGCAGGCTTGCTGCTTTTTGGTCATCGCATAACCTTTTTATTTCAGATAAGAAAGCCAGCGTCTCGGGTTCCTGTTCTTCCTGCCAGGAACGCAAATTTTCATTCAGCCGTTTCAGCGTCCGGAAATTTCGCCCCGCAAATAACTCACCTGACACATGGAACTCAGATAGGAGCGCGCTGGCCTGCCCGGCTATTACCTGATGATCTTCAGGCGCCATTCGAATCATGGCTAAAACGTAGTTTGCGCCCCATTGAAACCTAGTGGCTTCGCCAGCTGAACTCTCGTAGGCGCTTTTTCTCCAATCCAGGGCTTGTTCGAAGTCTTCATCTTTTTCCGCAAGCGAACCCAAACTACTCATAAAGTAATAAGGCGAAGCAGACTTTTCGAGCTCCGCCAGTAACAGGGCTTTGGCATCATTGACCAGACCAGCTTCCCGATAAATATAACCTATCTGGTCAATCACACTTTGTCGCTCAAAACTATCAGGGGTTGCGTCATCGGCTGACGTTAACTCTGCTCTCAACAATTTTTGCAGGTCCTCCGCAAGGCGTTGATCGTCTCTGGTCGCAAGCTGCAGCCGCGGCAACCACCCCGCCAGCTTCTCAGACTTGGACAGAGATTCGTCAAACCGAAGATCAAAAACACTGCTCGCCCAAAGCGCCGCAAGGCCTGCCTTGTGGGCATCGTCGATAGCCGGCAATGCCAGAATATCTTCCATGGAGTAGGCGAGAGAATCCCAGGAAGCCAGAATCAGCGAACTTGATGATAGGATTTTTTCCAATCGCTTGGCGATAGCAAGGTCGGCATCCAAGCCATCCTTGCCAGCGTCTTTTGAAGCGTTGTTTTCAGCAAGCGCAAGCAAATAGTTCATATAAAAGCGATTGCTCAGCTCTCCCTCAGGCGCACTCATCGACAGGCCAAGAAACAGTGCAGTCTTGTCAATGTCCTCAGGTACTGCAGAGGTGTCCTGAAACCAGGAGTAGTAAGCCAATTGATAAAACTCGTCAGCCGAAAGCCGGGTCGAATCCTCCAGCGCAATCTGCACCAAACTCGCGGTCGATCTCATCTGGTTAAGACTAAGCTCAAGCACTGTGTTGTACCGCAAGATATCTATTCCACCAGGGATCCGGGTCATTTCTTCCCCCCTGGGGTTAAAGACAATCATTGTCGGATAACCCATCACACCGAGCTTTTCACCCCAGGCCTGCGCTTCCTCGGTATCACCATCAAGATAGGCAGGCACAAAAAGCCGCGTCAACTGGATGAACTCCTGTGACTTGAATACCGTGTATTTGATCTCCTGACAGGGGGGACACCAAACGGCTCCCCAATACAGAAAAAGCGGTTTTCCTTCGCTCTCCGCTGCCTCAAACGCTGCTGCTATGGTCCCGTCAAACCACTCAATACTGGCATCAGCAGGGTGTGTAGCATTCGATGAGACGCCTGATTGACGATCGCCCCCAACCTCTGACTCGCAGGCGGTCAACAAAAGGATGACGGTGAGTAACAGCGGCCTGAACATGGGATGATTCCGGATCTATTGTTTTGATCCGGCTATTCGAGCAGCTTTGCGTTCGATACGCAATCTCAGCCTCTGGTGCCGCGCCGGTGTCAGCGGGTATCCCCAAATAAACGCCATGGCAACACTGTAAAAGAAAATAGGTCCACAGCAATAAACCAGACGTAAAGCGAGCACCCCAACCTCGGTACTGCCTGTGACACCACCAGCAGCATCAAACCCAAGGAGTCCTACAAGATTGAGCGAAAAACCCGTTCCAAACGCCACGGCCAGTTTGTCAGTCAGGCCCATAATCGAGAAGTAGGTCCCGGCTCTCTGCCCGCCTGACCTGGCGGTATCAACATCGATCACGTCGGCCAGCATCGCAATGGGAAGGAATTGCAGCCCGCCGAAACAAAACCCTTTTACAATGAACAACAGAAAAAACGGCAGGTAGTCGCCATAGGAAAGAAACAGATTGGCAGCGCTCACTATCGCCACAAGTACCAATGTCGACATAAAGGCGTAATGCTTGCCAATTTTTCTACCCAACCATAACCAGAACGGAATTGCCCCCAGGCCGGCAGTAAAATAAAAGAAGTAGGCGGCTCCAATCGTTGGCACGCCAACAATATCCCTGATGAAAAACAGTGAAACGGCATTTCTAAACGCTTCACCGAATGTCACCATCAGGACGATAATCAACACCCTGCGCATCGGGCCATTCTTCCAGAGATACTTTAGCCCCTCTCTGATTGGGACAACATTACGTTTACCCTTAACCGGCGGTTCCTTGACCACGGCTAGTACCACGAAAATGCAAACCGGAAGGAGAATGAGAACCGTATAAGCTAACCCTATTAACACTGGCCCTGACAGGGTTTTTCGGTCGACGACCTCTTTATCCAACAGTTCGCCGGTAAAAGCGCCCTTGGCATCAGTGAAAATGATGCTAAAAATTGACTTCACGGAACCACCGCCGTCCGCCATGATTTCTACCACCATCGGCACCGTGGCCGCCAGCAACAAGCCCATCAGAACGTAAAACTCTCGGGCAGCAGTGACTCGAGAGCGCTGGTGATAGTCAACCGATAGTTCTGCACCCCAGGCCCTATGAGGAAGCGCGATGATCGTCGCCCCCAAAAAAAATAACGTCAGGTATCCCAGGAAATAGTAGAGGCTCACACCGTCATCCGGTGGCATGAAAAGCTTGTAGACACCGAACATCATGATCGGCATACCCACCAGTAACCAAGGTCTGCGACGACCGAAGGGTGTTACCCAGCGATCGGAAATCTCACCCATAATTGGATCGGTAAGGACATCCGTCAGCCGCGCCAGCATCAGGATAGTGCCCACTGTGGCCAGGCCGATACCGAGGCTTCCCGCGTAATGTGCCGGTATCCAGATAGCCAGCGGATAACCAATGACCGCCAGAGGTAAACCTAGGATTCCATGGGCATAAATAGTAGTTCGCGCCAGCGGTGCGTTGGTTTCAGCCATCAGTGTTTCCTTTGAGGGTTACTTTATTTCCCTAGCAGCCCTATCAGGGCACTACTCCGGCAGCTGCGAAATAAGGCAGCGTGTCCATATTCTTAAACTGTTTCTCGCGAAAATCTCCAAACACGCCAATGTCACCGGGACCTTTCTGGTCAATCACATGGCCGTCGCCCTCCCTGGTCATACCATAGAGCCGCTCGTAATCAGCCAGCACCGGCGCAAGTTCCGCCGCAGAGAAAAAACCCGGTACGATAGTGAACCCATCTTCCCGCCGGGCAGCAACATCTAGTTCAGAAAACCGGTTCACTGACTGCTCCTAACTTCCACGAAAGAAACGTCGCGGGTTATCAACGAACAGTGTTTCGATCGTTGCATCAGCAACTCCCATTTCCTTCAGGTCGGGAATGACCTCGCGCTTGATATAAAGGTATCCATGCTGGTTGTGCCTCGCAAATTCGTGCTCCTCCGGCATGCTGCCATCAGGGTTTTCTTTAAGCACAGCCAAACAAATGCAATCGTGGGAAGGGCACAAGCGATCTTCGTAACCTGCATCAATCAGCTTCTTCAATGTCACCGACCTCATGTGTGGACTTACCAGACGGCCGGGATATCTGTCCAAACCGAGGTAACAACCCTGGTCTAATATCCATTTCAGATACTCGATATCCGTTGTGTCATTGGAATGATCAATTTTTACTCGCGTCAGATCGACACCCTCTTCCTTAAGTATCTTGATCTGTTGTCGGGCCACCTGCCCGGTAGGATACGAATGCACCATGATGGGTAGGCCTGTTTCTGCATGAGCACGACCTACAGCTCGCGTCATCACTTCCAGCGGCGGCGTCACATTCTCGACGTCCGCAGCGCACTTCAGAATACCTGCTTTAATATCAGTTCCTCTGAACCCTTCTTCGATATCCTTAACGAACTCTTTTGCCATCTGGTTCGGGGATACTCCCTGCAGGAACCTTGGAACATCAAGCCACCATCCCGTGGCATTGATAATATTAACCCCTGATTCTTTGGAAACCCGGTTCAACAATTCTGCCTTACGTCCAAGATCAAAGGTCGTTGCATCGACCATGGTATCAATACCTTCCGACCGGGCCTCCTTCAGGCTGGCAATGGCCCTCGCCTCGCGATCAGGTCCCAGCAGATCAGGATACTGATCCCATAAACCACTGGCACTGACCATCACATGTTCATGCATCAGCGTGAATCCGAGGTCATCGGGTGAAATGGTTCCAGTTACCGTATTAATTGAATCCAATGCGCACTCCCTTTGAGGGTGAATATAGCATCAACTTCCCCGCGATTTAATATGCCCTGGCACAGCTATATTTATTAACCATACCTGATATGTGCAAGACACAGCCCTGGTGCAAGTTTAGAATGATCTACTTTCATACAGTCGACTAACACATGACGCTTTTTTCCGTTCTAGATCTTGCACCTGTTTGCGAAGGTAGTAATGCTGCAGAAGCGCTCCATAACGCGCTCGACCTGGCCCAACATGCCGAGAAGTGGGGGTTCAACCGTTACTGGCTAGCGGAACACCACAACTTTCCAGGTATCGCCTCGGCAGCGACGTCTGTCGTCATGGGATACATTGCAGCGGGGACTTCTACCATTAGAGTTGGCGCCGGCGGCATCATGTTACCGAATCACGCGCCACTGATGATTGCGGAACAATTTGGTACCCTCGCGTCGCTTTATCCGAACCGGATTGACCTTGGGCTTGGACGCGCGCCGGGTACCGATCAGCTAACGATGCAGGCTCTCAGACGCTCTCTTGCCCAGGAGGTCGGCGACTTTCCTAGAGATGTAACAGAGCTCCAGCACTTTTTAAAAGCACCGGAAAAGGGCCAGAAAGTCATCGCAACGCCGGGGGCCGGCACCAATGTACCACTATGGATACTGGGCTCTAGCCTTTTCGGCGCTCAGCTTGCCGCAATGCTGGGATTACCCTTCGCCTTCGCATCGCATTTCGCCCCCGCAGCAATGGATCAGGCGATAGACATTTACCGGGAAAACTTTACGCCGTCAGAACAACTTGAGAAACCGCATGTCATGCTCGGCTATAACGTTTGTGCGGCAGACAGCCCAGAGGAAGCGGATCTACTTCGATCTTCTTCGTTGCAATCTTTCGTCAATATGAGGAAAGGTACGGCAGGAAAGTTACCGCCACCTATCGCTAATTTTGAAGCCACGCTGTCCGCACCAGAACAACAAATGCTACATCAAATGGCACGATGCGCTGCGGTAGGAAATCCAGACATTATCGAGGGCCAAATCAAGAAGTTCCTTAAAGAGACTGAAGCAGATGAACTCATCATAGTGTCGTCGATCTTCGATCACAAAGCACGGCTGCACTCATATGAACTGACTGCAGAGGTTGCTGGCAGGATCAATCCCAGCGTCTACGAGCTTCGCTCGCAGGCGCTTTAAGATCGACAATGACGAGCTTGCCATTAGCCCAGTCGGGCAACCATTCAGGTACCGTTGGCCTTAGCCTGGAAAACACGGCGTCAATAAATTCCTGGTCGTCAAGCAAAACAGTTGCGTGACCTGCCAGAACCTCGCCCTGAATTAGCATGGTGACGGCCGAGCCTTCCCCATCAAACGCTCGCCACCACCAACCATCAGCGCCGGCATAAACACGGTTACCCTCTCGCAGGTAATTGACGGGGATCATCTTGCCCCCAGAAAACATCAACAGCATCGTACGCTCGGCACGCTTACCCATCGGATTTTGTTTAAGCTCCGCAACCACCCCGGAATTTCCGATGCTCGTCACGTAAACACCGTACCCAATAATGAGAACCGTAAGGATAGCAAGGACGATAAGCGCCACTCTCATCCCAGTGAACCCTGCGCACTATTGCCGTGGTAGTTTCTCAGAGTTTACTGACGACTTGGTAAACGAGATAACCAGCCGCTACCAACATAGGAATCACGGTTCCCAGGGTGCCCACTAAACGGCCGGCGGTAACACCTGAATTTGCACTTAGCGCAATGGCATGAGCAAGACGCGCTACCAGGACAACCCCACCAAGCAACGCCACCAAGAGTGTGCTGCCAACCATCAGCTCGATCAGCATCAGGCAAACCAAAAAAGTGGGGACATTCTCAATGAAATTACCATGAGCCCGGATTATACGTTCAAGACCGTCGTTACCGCCGCTGCCAATAAAGACCCCAGCGTCGCCACGCATCTTAATCACCGTAAGCATCAGCCCTATTTGTATAATTGTTAGCAAGGCTGCGGTTAACCCCGTGTACAAGGGCATATTTACCAATTCCAGATCCATGAGCACTCCATATTATTTTTGTTAGGCTTTGAGCCTAACAAAATTCCCTCGGTTTTTCTTAGTCAAGACGACCTTAATCAGGTAGCCCTAAAACCCGTTTGGCAATAATGTTCAACTGAACCTCCTTGGTGCCACCGGCGATGGTCAGCGACTTTTGGTAGAGCCATTTTTTGACTGCAGCGACCTCTCCCTCTGAAGCCCCGCTGTCAGTATCCCAGTGATAGGCACTGTTCCCCATGGCCGTCATTAACAGCTCATCACCATCTTGGATATTAAGAGCATTGGTCAGCTTGACTGCAGAGGAGGTGAATCCTGGCGCCCTGCTTTGTAATTCCGCAATCGCACGACGCTGAGTAATTTGTTGCGCATGAGTGTTCATTTCGTGCTGAGTGAGCCAGGTTCTTATGGACGCATCCGCGATTCGCCCATCGACTTTCCCGGCATAATGCGCCACGAGCCCTGGCAGCTGACTTTCTTCTGTCCTGCCGCCTTGGGAGCCCGAAATATTGATACCTGCATGAGTTGATCGCTCAAACTGCAATAATCGCTTGCCAACAGTCCAGCCACGATCCATGCCACCAATGAGGTCAGTGACCGGCACAATGGCATCTTCAAACAGTGTTTCACAGAAAGGAGACGCACCGGAAATCAAGGCGATAGGATTAACAGTGACACCTTGTTGGTGCATGTCCACCAGCACCAAACTGATACCTTCATGTTTGGGTTTGTCCGGAGATGTGCGTACAAGGACAAAAATGTAGTCACAATCAACGGCATCACTGGTCCAGGTCTTCCTACCATTAATAATGTAGTTGTCGCCTTCTTTCACTGCTTTGGTAGACAGGCTGGCGAGGTCTGAACCGGCACCCGGTTCTGAATAACCCATCGCCCAGGCGCCATCACCCCGCGCACAAATTGGCAGCCATCTCGCTTTTTGCTCATCTGTTCCAAATTCAAGAATAGTCGGCCCTATGTAATTAACACCACGGCCAGTCAGGGGCGTTCGTGCCCCAACCCGTTTGAGTTCTTCAATGAGGATTTTGTATTCATCATTGTTCAACGCGGCGCCGCCATACTCGACGGGCCAAGTGGGCACCGTCCAGCCTTTTCTAGACATGCGATCCAACCAGGTTCGAACATCCGGCTCCAGTTCGATCGATTTACTTCCGAGAGGCGTCTGCCCTGGGCCTTTTGCGCCATCCGGACAATTTTGTTCAAGCCAGGTCCTGGTTTCAGCCCTGAAATCTTCTAGCGTATGCATACGTCTCTAGCCCTTCACCTCAATGAGTTCTACTTCAAACACCAGCACGGTATTAGGCGCGATCAGCCCACCCGCAGCGCCTCTTTCACCATAGGCGATTTCGGGAGGCAGGACCAGTCGCCACTTGTCTCCTTCCTTCATCATTTGCAAAGCTTCGGTCCACCCCGCAATGACGCGGTTTACTGGAAATTCAGCTGGCGTACCTCTATCAACGGAACTGTCAAAAACATCACCATTAATAAAGGTGCCATGGTAGTGCGTGACGACATTTGAGGTGGCCAGGGGCGACCGACCTTCACCAGACTCAATTATTTCAAACTGTAATCCTGACGGCATTACCTTTACCCCGGGTTTCTGCGCATTGATGAGCAGAAATGCCTGTCCAGGGTCCTGTTCGCCAGCGCCCTGCTCGATAAGATTAGATGCTACGGCTACTCCCGTTTCACTAACCGCCTGGTCAGCCTGAAGTTCCTGCGATTGCTGCTCTTGAGCGGCCTGTAGCTGCGATTCTTCCTGCGTTTCGGAACAACCCGCCAGCAAAAACAGTGCCACTGGTATCAGTTTTTGGTACATGACTTTTTCCTTGATTTTAGCGGGTCAGATCCTAGCACAATCCATTTTCAACTTGCAGGTGCTCATCTAACACTGGTAAAAATACTCTACCTATCACTACCTGACGATTCCTATGTCCGATTACAAAGACCTGACCCCTGAAGAGCAACAAGTTCTACTGCACAAAGGCACTGAAATGCCGTTTGCCGGTCCCCTGACAGATCACTTCGAAGCGGGTGGCCACTACGTCTGCAAACAGTGCAGTACCCCCCTGTACCGCTCCGAACACAAATTTCATTCGAATTGCGGTTGGCCGGCCTTCGACGATGAAATTGAGAACGCTGTTAGAAGAGAGGTTGACGCCGACGGTTATCGCGTCGAGATTCTATGCGCCCAATGCGACGGCCATCTTGGGCATGTATTTGAAGGTGAGGGACTGACAGCGAAAAATACGCGTCACTGTGTCAATTCTATCTCTATGGAATTTGTCGCGGCCGAATAGCCTGGTCACTTACCATCAAAGTAGTACCATTGCCCATCCAGCCTCCGGAAACGGCTGTTCTCCTGAAGCCGGTGGGCTTTACCCTGCACCTTATAGCGGGCAACGAATTCTACTGATCCTTCATCTTCCTTCGCGCCTCCGTGAGAAACGGTCTTTATTTTTAGGCCAATCCAATGCTGCGTTTCATCAATTATAAGGCTGGCCGGCCTTGTATCAGGATGCCATGATTTGACAAGATACTCGGCATTCCCAAGCGCAAAAGCACTATACCTGGACCTCATTAGCTGCAAAGCAGTCTGGGCAAGCACACGTCCAGAATGTAATTCACTGCAACAACTTTTATAAACCCGTCCTGACTCACAGGGGCATGATGCGGAATTATAGGTATTATTCATTTTCATTGAGCCTTGTAGCATGCCATAAAAGCTGCGTATACTAAGTTGACGCGAGAAAGTACCTCTTTTATTTATGTACGGCTAAGAAGTTTATACTTCCTGATTCCATAAGTATTAGTAATACATTTCTGCTAATCGCTACGTAGTAGCACGAACTTGTAAAGAAATTAGGAAGACATCATGTCAACAACGACTGGCACCGTAAAATGGTTTAACGAATCTAAAGGGTTCGGTTTTATCGCCCAGGAGTCAGGCCCGGACGTATTTGTTCACTTTAGCGCTATCACAGGCGACGGGTTCAAAACGCTGGCCGAAGGTCAAAGTGTAGAGTTCACGATCACCCAGGGTCAAAAAGGACCCCAGGCTGAGAACGTAGTCGCACTATAGCTCCCTGAGGAATGAGTTCCTGAGGGATAAGAGCCTGCGGGGTTTTAAACCCGCTACTCTTTATCAGGATCAATCACACCGTAAGCGTTGGCAACTTCGTCTACGGTGTAGATTCCCCCAGTTCTTTCCAAGACGTCAGGATCAGTCGCTAGCGCTACTACTGTTCGTCCGGAAAATCTTACAGACTGTGCCGCATCGGCGTCCAGTTGCATTTTTCCCTGCGCGACCATTTCCAGTATAAATTCCGTCTTTACCTTTGAAGGTGACAGCGAAATCGCAGTAACGCCATATTCCTTAAGTTCGACAGCAAAATCCTGGGCCATCCGATCTACCCCCGCCTTACCCACGCCATAACTGGCACTAAATACGTATTCCCGACCTCCTCTTGATGAGATGTTGACGATAAGCCCACTTCCCTGACGAACCATCAACGGCGCCCCCAGGACAGAGGCAACGTAATATCCTCGCAGACCTACGCCGCACTGGTCGTCCCAGACCGAAATAGGGTGCTCCCAAAAACCTTTACCCATAGCCGGTGGGCTGGGGATCTGATAAACATTGTTAACCAGGATATCGAGCCTGCCCTGCTCTTTCTCGACCCGCGCAAACAGAGCGCGTACTTCCTCATCATTATTATGATCAAGTGCTACCGGTATCGCTGTGCCACCATATGCTTCAACCGCCGCGGCGGTTGCCTCAACCGTGAGCGGCTCAGGCGGTGTGTCACTACTGGTACTCCTGCCCGTCAGGTAAACCGTGCAGCCGGCTTCGCCAAGACCTTCCGCAACCCCCTTACCAATACCTTTACTCGCGCCCGTTACTACGGCGACCTTCCCCTTCAATGACTGCATCTTTCAATCCTTTTATTCGATTCCGCAAAGATAACACAGGGCAGTTTTCCTGAACCAATATTTGAACTAACCTGAAGCCAAATTGGAGAAAAATATGCCGAAAATAATCAGTGCAACATTGCCGGAAGCCTCTTTAATGGAACTGAATTCCAGACTAAAGCAAACTCGCTGGCCCCCGGTGATCGGCAGCGATGACTGGCAGTATGGCGTACCTCAAGCATGGTTAAAGGACATGGTCGAGTACTGGATAGAAGAGTGGGATTGGAACAAGCAGGAAGTCGAGATGAACCGCTGGAAGCATTATGAAGCGACCGTCGAGGGGATAAAACTGCATTACCTGCATGCACCCGCCAAGCAACCTGATGCACCGCCAATGATATTGACCCATGGCTGGCCCTGGACCTTTTGGGACTTTAAAGATGTCATCGGGCCTCTGTCAGACCCCGAGTCCTACGGTGGCAAAGCAGAAGACGCATTCAATGTTTACGTGCCATCCCTGCCGGGTTTTGGTTTTTCAACCCCCCTTTCTCAATCAGGTGTTGATGTCTCGAGAATCGCTAGCCTATGGGTGACGCTGATGACCGAAGAACTCGGTCATCCTAAGTTCGCTGCTCATGGCGGTGACTGGGGTGCTTTGGTCACCGCTCACCTTGCACATGAATACGCTGAAAAACTGCTGGGCGCCCACATGAGCCTTACGCTCATTCCCGGTGTTGATCGTTCGACCGTGGGGCCAGAAGATTACGATGCCACTGAGGCATGGATGCTAAAACGCAACACCGAAGCCGGACCGTTGATCACCAGCCACGTCGCTGTTCATAAACTGGACCCCCAGACGCTGGCTTATGGTTTGATGGATTCCCCCGTTGGTACTGCCGCGTGGATCTGGGAACGCAGACGAAACTGGAGTGATTGCGGCGGAAATATTGAATCAAGATTCTCTAAAGAACACCTCTGCACAACCGCCGCCCTTTACTGGTGCACCGGCGCCATTACCTCATCGCTTAGGTTGTACCACGAACATTTCAGCAAACCCTGGCCAATGGCACACGACCGTACCCCGGCCCTGGAAGCTCCTTGCGCTTTCGCGGTGTTCCCAAAAGATGTTGTACATCTACCCCGTGCTGTACTGGCAAAAAATTCCAACCTGGTGCGATATACATTGATGCCGAGCGGCGGCCACTTTGGCGCGGCGGAAGAACCAAAGCGTCTGGTGGACGACCTTCGAGCATTTTTTCATGCCTGACCAGGGGCCACAAGGGCTCCCCGCGCATCAACTCATCTGCTTCATAAACGTCACGGCTAGACTCTGAACGAGCATAATCCAGCAGGTAAGCGCCGGAGCCATTACCTTAAAGCTATGCTCGTGGCAGGATAAACGCTGCCATTAAGGTTATGGTGGATCAGAATAGACAAAGAGGTAGCGACAATGCCTGAATTTTCAAGACTGGATATTCATGAAGGCTGGGCAGAGATCATTATCGAACGGCCGGACCGACGTAATTCACTGATCCCACCCTTGGCGGGCGAAATCCGCGACCACCTAGAACAATTGAATCAAGACGACAATATCTCCGCCATCGTCCTTCGCGGAAAAGGCGGATACTTTTGTTCTGGCATAGACCTGAAGGCTCTGCAGGCTGACCCCCCACCACCCTGGACGGGTAAAGATGTCGGGGATGTAAGATCAATGCATTTGGCTCTTTATCACTGTAACAAGCCGATCATTGCCGCGCTGGAAAAATTTGCGATCAACGCAGGCGCGTCTCTCGCTTTTGCCTGTGATCTCATCGTTGCCGGTGAAACAGCGTTTCTTCAAATCGGTGAAATTCAACAGGGCGCGAGCATCCCGATGAATGCGGCATGGCTCAAAATTAAAACGACTGAATTCCAGGCCGCCCGACTGGCCTTCCTGGGTGATCGGGTTAAAGCGCCAGAGCTGCTAAGACTGGGGCTTATCAGCGAATGTGTGAACGACGATAGCGTTGTTGAACGCTGCCATGAAATCGCAGTGACTATTGCGGGTTACCCGGCGGGTGCCGCAATAGCGATCAAGCAGTCCCTCGTTGCACAACGCGGCATCGAAAGACCCGAAGACTTTTTCCCCCAAACGGCGAACAATGCACTCAACACCGCAAAGATGTTAAAGGATTAATCTTTGGCCATTATATTCAGAATACCCATCACTGATGCCGGACGACTTCACCTTCCTGCATAAAAATAATTTCTTCTGCGATATTGGTCGCAAGGTCACCTAACCTTTCCAGATTAGATGAGATCGTCATGTAAGAAATCGCCGGTGTAATCATCTCCTTGTTTTTTCGCATTGCGTCCTGCAATACCTGAAAAGATCGAGAATGGAGTGCATCTAGTTCATCGTCCATTTGGAGAACTTCCCTGGCGATGTCCGGGTCTCGCATTGTTAACGCCGTCATCGAAAGACCTACCATTCTGGATCCGACCTCCCCCATTTTCACTAGATCGATATCCGATACGACCCTAGGCTGATCCTTCAAAAACCGGACTCTTTCTGCAATGTTGACGAATTGGTCACCCATTCTCTCGAGATCGTTGTTTACTTTTAACACAACGATCAGAAACCTGAGATCTGCCGCTACCGGCTGGTGTAACGCCAGTACTTTGAGGCATTCATTCTCGATCTCAACTTCCATTTCATTGACAGCGACTTCCGACGCTAATATTTCAGCGGCAATACTGAGGTCAAAATTCTGCAACATAACGATCGACTTTGCTGAGGATTCAACAATCAACGAGCCGAGTTTCGAGATTTTTTCATTTAGCTTTATGAGGTCTTTATCAAAATGTTTAGTCATGACTTTTATCCAAACCTTCCGGTGACATATTCTTCAGTTCTTTTGTTACTGGGGTTCGTGAAAACTTGATCAGTATCGCCATATTCAACCAGCACCCCATTTTCCAGAAATGCCGTATGTTGTGAGACTCTAGCGGCCTGCTGCATGTTGTGAGTGACGATGACAATCGTATAATTTTCCTTCAGTTCGAACAGTAGATCTTCGATTCTCGCTGTCGATACTGGATCAAGCGCAGAGCAAGGCTCGTCCATCAATATCATCTCTGGCTCCATCGCCAGAGTCCGGGCGATGCAAAGGCGCTGCTGTTGCCCACCCGACAAGGTCAGTGCAGACTCTTGCAGCCTGTCCTTTACCTCATCCCATAGAGCCGCCTGACGAAGTGCCTTCTCAACACGATCGTCGAGATCTCCGTCAAGACCGTTAATCCCAGGTCCCCATGCAACGTTTCTGTAAATAGACTTGGGAAAAGGGTTGGGCCTCTGAAAAACCATCCCGATGCGCAATCGAACTTCCACCGGATCAGTTCCCGGGTCATAAAGATCTTCGCCACGAAATGATATTCGCCCGGATTGCTCACAACCATGAATGAAGTCGTTCATTCGATTAAGCGACCTTAACAAAGTACTCTTCCCACACCCGGACGGGCCGATGATCGCGGTGATTTTTTTCTCGTATATCGGTAGAGAAACGTTGCGAACCGCGAGCTTCCCGCCGTAACTGATACACGCATCATCGATGCTCAAAATTATGTTCTCTTGACTACTCATTTAATTCTCACTTCGCTCGTGTTCCCCGATACCGAATATAAACGGCAAGGGCATTCATCATTAATAGAACCAATAGCAGAACTACGATTCCAGCTGAGGCCAGTTCATGGAATTCTTCCTGGGGTCGGGAGGTCCAATTGAATATCTGAATCGGAAGCGCGGTGAACTCGTCCATCGGTCCTTCTGGTACGAAGGCAACGTAGGTCAATGCGCCAATCATAATCAACGGTGCTGTTTCACCAATCGCGCGGGAAATCGCCAGGATTACCCCGGTCAGAATGCCAGGCAATGCAGACGGCAAGACATGCGCTCGTATGACCTGCCAGCGGGTTGCGCCTACTGCAAAAGCAGCCTGACGAAGGGATCCTGGGACAGCTCGAATAGCTTCCTTCGCAGCAATAATGATCACCGGCAAAATCAACAAACTCATCGTCAGCGCGCCGGACAAAAGACTTCTTTCCAACTGGAAGAACCTGACAAAAATAGCCAGGCCAAGCATCCCGTAAACAATTGACGGTACACCGGCGAGGTTCGCGATATTAATGTTGATAAACTCGGTTAACCTTGTCGGCCTCGCATACTCTTCAAGATAGACAGATGCGAGCACCCCGACAGGAATGGCGATCGCTGCCGTCATCGACACCAGCCACAAAGTGCCAAGGAGCGCTGATTTTATCCCTGCTTTCTCGGGAAACCGAGAGGGAAAACTCGATAAAAACTGGGCATCCAGCCAGGGTAAACCCAACACCGATACCTGGTAAATCAGCAGCCCCAAAATAAAGACTGCAAAGGCCGTTACGCCGATACAAAAGCACCGGAAGAACATTGCTTTTTTATGTCGCCATGCAAGATTGCTTTGAGCGATCATTATTCGTAGACCTCCTGAAACCGTTTCATAATTATGTTGGCCGCGATGTTCAGACATAACGTGACCAGAAATAGCACAGAGGCGACCGCAAACAACGTCTGATAAGTCAGCGTTCCTGCAGGCGTGTCACCAAGGGACACCTGAACGATGTAAGCCGTCATCGTCTGGATACTCTCAAGGGGGTTCATTGTCAGGTTAGGTGTTGCTCCTGCAGCAAGCGTCACCGCCATCGTTTCACCTATCGCACGCGAAATCGCCAACACGAAGGCGGCAAAAACACCGGACAATCCCGCCGGGACAACAATTCTTGTCGTCACCTCAAAGGACGTCGCGCCGAGGGAATAAGCGCCTTCCCTTAGGTTATCGGGCACCGCCCGAAAAGCGTCATCACACAAAGAGGCCACCATTGGCAACACCATGATGCCCACGACAATGGCAGCGCTGGCGGCATTGAACACATGAGTATCGGGCAAAACAATCCTAAGGAGCGGCGTGACGAAAGTCAGTGCAAAAAAACCATACACAACGGTAGGAATGCCAGCCAACACCTCAAGAACAGGCTTGAGGATGTTACGGGTTCGTTCACTGGCGTATTCGCTTAGGAATATTGCACTGGCCAGACCAACGGGCAACGCGACCAGAGAGGCTCCAACAACGATAAGCGTCGTACCGGCTAGTAGCGGCAGTAGACCATAGGACTTTGGATGGAGCAGTGGCGACCAACGCGTACCGAAGAGGAACTCGACAAGCGATATCTGTTGCAGAAACCCCCAGGTTTCAACCGCAAGGATGCCTATTACAGCAACCGTAGTCACCGCTGAAATAGCGGCACACATAAAAAAAACTGCCTGGAGAGAATTCTCCAGGTAGCGAGGAGTACGAGTTTTCATCGTCTATTTCAACCGTCGTTGCCGATTAGCGTGGACAGAGTTGCACCTTCACCATAGGCAGTGCCGGTTTCGCGTTGCACGATGCGCCGCTCTGCAGCCTGATAAACATCAGCAGGCAAAGCAACGTACCCGACTTCTTCAGCCAAAGACGCGGCATTCTCAAGATAAAAATCAACAAATGTCGAAACCGCTGGGTCGTCTAAAGATGCGGGGTTAACGTAGATGAATATCGGCCGGGAAAGTGGTTTGTAACGACCGTCGTTAATCGTCTCCAACGTTGGTACAACAGGACCATTACCGCCGTCGACCGGGACGACCTTCAACTTGTCCTGATTCTCTATATAGTAGGCGAAGCCGAAGTATCCAAGTGAGTATCTGTCACCGGCAATCCCTTGTACCAAAACATTGTCATCTTCACTCGCGGTGAAGTCGGCACGTGAAGCTTGTTCTTTGCCGTTAATAACCTTGGTAAAGTAATCGAATGTACCGCTATCGGTTCCAGGGCCGTAGAGCCTGATCTCTTGCTCTGGCCATCCCTCTCTGACATCTGCCCAGGTGACGACAGTAGAATCCGGGTTCCAAATAGCATTCAGCTCCGCAACTGTCAGCTGATCAACCCAATCGTTCTCACGGTTGACCACGATTGATAGCCCGTCAAACGCCACCGGTAGCTCAATAAACCCGACCTCGTTTGCAGCAGCTTTTTCCTGCTCGCTGGGTTTGATGGTGCGGGAGGCATCGTTTATGTCTATCTCGCCGGCGACAAACTTCTTGAACCCTCCGCCAGTTCCTGACACGCCAACAGTGACCCGCACCCTAGGGGCGACTGCGATGAATTCCTCAGCGACAGCTTCGCTGATCGGAAACACCGTGCTTGAACCATCGAGCCGAACTTTGCCAGACAACACTGAACCTTCGCCGACTGGCGTCGTCTCGTTCGATGGTGAGCAGCCATAAACAGCAAATACACAAAGTAAGGCAGCTAAATATTTATTCATTTTGCAACTCCAGTAAGTATTGGAGCGCATTAGAGTCACCTAGGGTTAAGATTTGTTAAAGATAGCTTTAAGTTACCCAACTTTTCCCTGGTAATCGCTCTAAAATAAGCACCTAACTCGCTGTGATCGATGCCCTTAGAGACCAGCCGAACGTAAGCACTGACTTAACAAGGCGTTTAATATCTCGTTTAACACCGTCTTAACAAAGCCTTAACAAAAGCCCTTTAAATTCCCCATCCATTACTAGGTGTACCGATTAGCGATCCATTTTGAGGAACCAAACCATGATCCGATTTATAGCACTGCTTCTGGCAGTGACCTACGCCCAGGTCGGGCAAGCATCGATGTCAGACCAGGATTTTTCTGATCTGAAAACCGAACTGATGTCTTTGATAAGCCGGGTAGACGCATTGGAGGCAGAAAACAAAGCGCTGAAGGCGTCAGTCGTCTCCAGCGCTTCAACTGTTGAGAAGCTCGTAACGAGCGATCAGTCTTCCAGTTGGACAAAAAGCGTCAAAATAAAGGGCGACTTCCGGTATCGGTATGAAAATATTGATGCGGAGCGAAGTGATACTCGAGAACGCAACAGGATTCGGGCACGCCTTGCAGTAACGGCTAAACCGGCAGACAACGTTGAGGTAGGTATCGGGTTGGCATCGGGCAGTGATGATGCCGTGTCTACAAACCAGACTTTAGGTGGTGGCGGCACCACCAAGGATATCAACCTGGACCTTGCCTACTTTAAGTGGCAAGCAAAACCCGGCTTCAATGTCATTGGCGGGAAAATGAAAAATATTTTCTACCGGCCTGCGGGTCATGGATTGCTCTGGGATGGAGACTATCGTCCTGAAGGTTTGGGGTTCACTTTTGAACGGGGCAACTACTTTCTAAATACTGCCGCAAACTTTCTTGAGAGTGATAGCAGAAAAAATGACGATAAGGCTGCCTATGGACTACAGACCGGTTTCAAAGGTTCTATTGGTAACAGTCAGTTGATTGCAGGGGTCGGTTACTTTGAGATCGATACTAAGACCCGGGAAGTCTTTATTGGCGACTCGGATGATTTCTTCGGCAACACCTTTACCTGCCTCGATTCTGACGCGCTCACTGGGTGTACCTACAATAATAACTACGAAGAACTGGAGCTGTTTGCCCAGTTCAGCACCACCATTGGAGAGACACCGATCACCCTGTTCATTGACTTGGTCCAGAACCAGGCTGCGAGTGACCTTGATACCGCGTGGGCAACCGGCATAAAACTGGGTAAAGCTAGTGCGCCCAAAACCTGGGAGCTTAGCTATACCTATCAAGATATAGAGGCTGATGCTGTTTTGGGTTTGATCACCGATTCAGACTTTGCTGGAGGCGGCACTGATGCCAAAGGACACCTGCTTCAGGGTGCATGGGCGATCAATAAGAAGTGGAAAATAGGCTTCACTTTCTTCGACAATCAAAGAAACATGGATGTTGGTGTGGCGGAGGACTATAAGAGACTGATGCTGGATACCGCCTATAAATTCTAGCGACAAAAAAGGCTACAACACACCTGTCACGGTCGTGGATGATCTTCCCGGAGCTTGATTCCAGCTGTTCTAAATCAGCTGAAATCAAACTCTGCCTGATTGATCCAGACTTTCGTTTCCAGCGTACCTAAGCGTACAATCTTCTATGGCTAAACCATTGATCGACGTCGCGCTATTTCCCATCCCCAGCATGGTTGCTTTTCCTGGCACCATTGTGCCTTTGCACGTTTTCGAACCACGATATCGACAGATGGTGACCGATGCAGTGGAGCAGAATCGCATGATTGCGGTCTGCCATACCAAAAAAGAAATCAGACCGGCCAGAAATGGACAGAGCATGCAGGATGCACTCAAAAACAATCAGGCAACTTATCAACCTGTTGGCGTGTTTTCAGCCGGAACCTGCGAGGTCATTGAACAGACCGATGACGGCAGGGTCTACATCCATATCTCGATGAGCAAGCGCCTACAACTGGTAAATGAAGTCCAGACGCTACCGTACAGAATCGTTGCCTGTCGTGAGCTAGAGGACGCGCACGAGATCGTTTCTGATGACGACTTGAAACAATTTCAGAAGTCCATAACCGATTCGATTGTCGACATGATCGGTCGGCACAACCCTGCCAACCTTAGCGAGTTCGACTCTGCCGAGTGGCTCAAGCTTTCCCCTGCAGAATTTTCCTTCAAAATTTTCCAGCTCGTGCGTTTCGAAGCTGACACCATGCAATCAATACTGGAAGAAACCAGCAACCTTGAACGCCTGAGAATGCTTGACTCACTTGTTCACCCGGGAGAAATATGAGCGCTGCAGGTACCATCAAAAAACTTGGCGTCATTGGCGATGTTCATGCGGAGCATCATCGACTAGAAGCCGCCCTGGCGTTCCTGCAAACTATGGAGACGGACGCGATAGTCTGCACTGGTGACATTGTCGATGGTATTGGTTGCCCAAACGAAAGCATCAAGCTACTTGATAACGCTGCGATATTTACCGTCAGAGGTAACCATGACCGATGGATCCTTGAAGATAAAGCTCGACATATCGAGAACGCACACAACGTTACTGAGCTGTCGGAAGAATCACTTTCGTACCTGACTTCCCTGCCGACTCAAGTGACGTTGAACACCATTCGCGGGAAGTTACTGCTTTGTCATGGCGTGGCTGATGATGATCTGCGAAAGGTCTGGCCTGGAACAGACAGAATGGGCATAGAACGCAGTCACCTTCTGGACAAAATAATCCTTGAAGGAGAATTTCAGTATCTTATTAATGGTCACATGCATTTCCGCACCTTGATCCATTTTGAGGCGCTAACGCTTATCAACGCCGGGACCCTCAGGGGCGAACATTGGCCTGGCTTCTCGGTTATCGATTTTGAAGCCGAAAACATCACCGCGTTCGAATTTCGTGACAACCAGATAAAACGGGTGAAAACACACGACCTGGTTCAAGAAGCCCACACAATCTGGGCAAACACCCAATCATTTTGCGGTGGCTGGGACCCTGTGACGTTATTTTAGATTTACTTTATCCATAGCCGGCGGCTGCCTAGCCAACGGCAACAAGCTTGACGCAGTTTACTAAGACCACGGGCGATTCGCCTGAAGGGATCATTAAATACTATGAGATGGATCATCTACTTTACTATCGTGGCGGTTAGCCAACTCGCAAACGCGCAGGCCAAAACCACGTTTGGGTCAGACAATGCAACCCGTTGTTATCAGGAAAGTAATACGCCTTTTTCTACCCACGGCATCGTGTTTTGTACGAACGCAATCAAAAAAGACAACCTGTTACTTAGAGACCTTGCGGCTACTCATACCAATCGAGGCATCATCTATGGGGCAAACGGTCAACTGGATAGGGCGATGAAGGACCATAACACGGCCGCTTCGTTGGCACCGGAAATGGGCAAGATCTATGTTAATCGAGGTAACGTTTACCACCAGTTGCACCAATACGACACAGCACTTGCGGACTACGACAGAGCCCTGCACCTGGCCAATGTGCCGCTTGATATTCTTCACTACAATCGATCATTAGCGTTCATTCGATTAAAGCGCTGGGACAATGCGATTGCGGCACTTGAAGCGGCGCTTGCAGCAAACCCTGAATCAGCTCGCGTGAAAAAGAAACTTGACCAGCTTAATGTGCAAAAAGAAAACCCCGCCACCGCCACCGTTACCCCTGATGACGCACTGACCAGTAAACCAGTAAACCCGTAAACCCGTAAACGCTATTTATTAGTCCGCCTCGTAACGCTCAATGACTGCCCGCACTAGCCCGCTACGAACAATATCATCACGTTCAAACTCATGAATACAGACGCCTGGAAGCCCTCCAAGTCGTCTAACAGCATCCGCCAACCCGTTGCTGCCGCGAATATCGCTTTGCTTCACATCGCCGTTCACTACGACTTTGCAATCCTCACCAATACGGGTCAAGAACATCTTCATTTGAGCAATCGATGTGTTTTGAGCCTCATCAAGAATGACAAATGTATCACCACCAAAGGTTTTTCCCCTCATGAACGCTAAAGGCGCCGCCACAATACGACCATGCCGCAGGTGGTAATCTACTGCCTCTTTCCCAAGTCGCTCATGCAGAATGTCGCGGAATGGGTCGATGTAAACACTAAACTTCTCTTCCAGGTCACCGGGAAGATAACCCAGTTGCTCCCCCGCCTCGACAGCTGGCCTGGTCATAACGATTCTCTCAATTCGTCCACTTTTCAAGGCTTCAGCGGCCATAGCCGTCGCGCAATAGCTTTTACCTGTCCCGGCCGGACCAATACCGAAGGTCAAACAATGACTTTGGATTGCGCACATATAGTCTTTTTGGGATTTAGTGCGGGCTTCAAGGGGCTCCCGCATACGGGTGGGGCCGCAGACTGTTTCAGGATGAGAATTCACGGGGTGCAGGGTATAGACATCTGCACCACCGCCGTTGCGCGGGACGTTATTTGAGAAGTTAGCTACAGCTTGCCCGCTGGAGTGTCCTCTGGAGTGTCCTCTGGAGTGTCCTCTGGAGTGTCCTCCGGAGTGTCCGCTGCAGTCTCCGCTGCAGTGTCCGCTGCAGTGTCCGCTGCAGTGTCCGCCGGAGTGTCCTCCGGAGTGTCCTCCGGAGTGTCTAGCTTTTCTCCCTTCTTGTTTTTGTCGGCTAGATGCTGAGCGTGCTCTGTTTCTTTTCGCCATAGAATAAATTACCTAATTCGTTAACCATAAAGTTTCCACTGTGTTTTTGCATTTGGTTCCCCTCCTTAAGAAATAGGTGAATGACTTAACCTGATAAAATCATAATTAAAAACAATCAAAGTACAACGCTTATTTCGTCTATGAGGGTCAGGTTTGAACCCACTTAGCGACAGGGTACCGCTCCTTGAGATGGCGTTCCCGTCAGCAATCATCGTTTTAATCGCCGCCAACAGCATCGGTAAAAATCGTACAGCTGCGCGTTGCTTAAAAGACCAGGAAAACTCCACAATACGAACCGGCAACAAACCTGCGAACACGATATAATCGCCTGAACTAAATTCTGGCTGAATCACTATGAGCGAATTCATTCAACAACGCCTTGAACTGGTGCGCCAGGAAATGGCGAAATCAAACCTAGACGCGTTCATTATCCCCCGCGCGGATGAATACCTGGGGGAATACGTACCGCCACAAAACGAACGACTTCAATGGCTCAGTGGTTTTTCCGGATCTGCTGGCGTGGCCGTTGTGTTGAAAACGCGAGCAGCGATGTTTGTGGATGGCCGCTATACGATACAGGTCAGGCAACAGGTTCCTGAGACCTCATTTGAGTTCCATCATCTTATTGAGGAACCACCCACTCACTGGCTGCTGGAAACGCTGGGAGATGACGCCAGGATCGGCATCGATTCCCGCATGCATACGCTGTCCTGGTACCAGGTCACTAAAAAGGCATTCGCCACGAAAAACATCGAGTTGATTGAACTAGATGATAATCCGATCGATTTGCACTGGGAAGATCGTCCGATTCCGGATCACAAATTAGCGATGTTGCTCAGTGAAGAGTACACAGGCGTCAACAGCGAAAAGAAAAGACAGATGATCAGTGCCGAGATACAAAAATCTGGTGCCGATATTGCTTTGATTTCGCAACTCGACTCAATCGCCTGGCTACTCAATATAAGGGGGGGCGATGTACCAAGACTGCCAGTGCTGCTTGCATTCGCGACACTGGACAGCAAAGGCGAGATGATCATTTACACAGACCCCAGCAAGTTACCTGACGCTTTCGCCGCTCATGTTGGAAAAGGTGTCACCGTTCAAAAGGAAGACCAACTGGAGCAAACCCTCCGTCATCTGGGTAGTCAGGGAAAAAGGGTGATGGCGGACCCTGCTATGGCAAACGCCTGGTGCCAACTTAGATGCCAGAATGCCGGCGCAAGATTGATCGCCGCCACCGATCCCGTACTCATACCCAAGGCTCAGAAGAACGAAATAGAACTTGCTGGAATTCGTAACTGCCATATACGCGACGGTTCCGCCGTCAGCCGCTATCTAGCATGGATTGACCGGGAGGTCACCGCTGGAAAGCTTTACAACGAGGCTGAACTTGCGGACAAACTCGAATCATTCAGGCGAGAACTCACCGACATTCACGACCTTTCCTTCGACACAATCTCAGCTGCCGGGAAAAATGGCGCACTCTGCCATTACAATCATATGAATGGCACACCGGCCATGCTGGAAATGGACAACCTCTATCTGGTCGACTCTGGTGGACAGTATTCAGACGGCACCACCGATATCACTCGTACGGTGATCATTGGGGAACCGTCGGACGAACACCGGAAGATGTATACGCTTGTGCTGAAAGGTCACATCGCCCTTGCTCGCGCAGTCTTTCCAAAGGGAACATCGGGGGTTCAGCTTGATGTCCTTGCCCGGCAGTTTCTTTGGCAGGAACGCTTGGACTACGACCACGGCACCGGGCACGGTGTTGGCGCGTTTCTAAGCGTCCATGAAGGCCCCCAAAGGATCACTAAATCAGGCCCACAACAAGCACTGTTACCCGGCATGGTCGTCTCAAACGAACCTGGTTACTACCAGGAAGACTGCTTTGGGATCAGGTGCGAAAACCTGGTCATTGTCATCGCACGGGACGACGACTGGCTTGCATTTGAAACAATCACGTTCGCACCTTTCGATACCAGGCTGGTTGATACTTCTATCATGAACCGGGGAGAAATCGACTGGCTAAACGGTTACCACGAAGAAGTTCACACCAAGCTGGCACCGATACTTGAAGGCGAAGACCTTCAATGGTTAAAGAGGTCAACGCAGCGGGTTGCCTAAAATGTCCGGCAAACTACCGAATCCTGCCAAAAAACCAGACACAACACTGTGCAATGCATCCCTGTGATTCTCCAGCAGCAGAGAGTGCGTTCCGCTGCCAATCACGGTCATCCTTTTTTCCCGGGCATTGCCAAGCTGCTGAAAAACCTTGGTTGCCTGTTCCGGCGTCGTCTCTCTGTCTAATTCACCGACCACAACCTGCGTTGGCGCTTGTATCGCCATCGGTTGATACCAGGGCTCCCCTGTCAGTGAGTAACGCATGAAGTCCTTAAGCACCCCTGTCGGCGCACGCAGCAACCCGGACTTATTACCCATCGGATCGGCAAATACGGCGTCTGAACACCACCTGGTTACTCGTGCAGGAGGTACTAGCGCATTAATTTCATCCTCGGATAAACCTATCGCCCAGCGCTTCGCCATCGTCGCCGCGTCCACCGTTCGATACGCCCCAATATCTGCACTAATTGTTCGGGGCGTTGCGCCCTTCTCGACCCAGAGCGGACCACTCAACACCAGACGGCTAACTTTGCTACCAAAAAGCCCAGCGTAACGACCACATATAGCGCTTCCCCAACTGTAGCCGATCAGACTGAGCTGATTAATACCTCTGTTTTTAAGAATAAAATCCACCGCTCGGTCTACCTCTGCAAGGGCATGAGCAGTATCGACAATGGGGTCATTCAGGTCAGGCGAGACCAACATTTCCTGGGGACGATCCGACTCGCCATACCCCAAAAGATCCAGGCACCAGACATCGAACCCCTGCGCCGCCATTTTGTCCATCCACGACGCCCCTTCAATCTCGTAGTCGAAAGTTGACGTAGCGCCGTAGGTGGCGCCGTGAATGAATAATACGCTGTTGTCTGGCAACCGATGTTGCGCACCATTCAACTGCTTGTTTCGGAGCAATAGCCTATAACCATCGGTCTCGCTGGCGATGCGGTAGTCGCACTTGATAATCATCTTTTTCTCCCTCTCCGACTAACGTATCATGCTATTTGCTAAATATACCAACACTCCATAAAGGTAGACGCATGAAAGATGTCGCAGGAAAAGTTGCTTTCATTACAGGTGGTGCCAGCGGTCTTGGTTTAGCCATGGCACGTTCATTCACCGGGGCCGGCATGAAAGTCGCGATTGCCGACATCCAAGATGATGCGTTGGCCGCGGCTAGAGAAGAGTTTTCCGAGTCTAATGCAGATGTCATTACCATAAAGGTTGATGTAACGGACCGCGATGCGCTTGAAGAAGCTGCCAAAGAAACCGAGTCGACATTCGACAAGGTGCATGTGGTCTGCAACAACGCCGGCGTCGCCGTGAGTGGGAACATTAAGGATCATACCTACAAGGACTGGGATTGGGTCATGGGGGTTAACCTTGACGGCGTAATCAACGGTATGCAGGTATTTTCGAATCGCTTGATTTCACACGGCGAGGGCGGCCACTTCGTCAACACTGCTTCGATGGCCGGGCTTATTGGCATGCAGGGCATGAGTATCTATAACACCTCGAAATTTGCCGTCGTGGGAATGTCAGAAGCCATGGCCGGAGACCTTTCACACTTCGGCGTGGGCGTTTCAGTATTGTGCCCGGGGTTTGTCGCAACGGGTATTTACACATCAGAACGAAACCGGCCACAACAACTTGGGGGAGCTACTGCTTCAGAATTTGACCTTTCAAAAGATGCATTCAGAACGGAAGAAGAAATCGCCAGCATGCAGCAAAGCCTGGATGGGATGCTGGACCCCTCCTTAATCGGGGATATGGTGCTGCATGCAGTGCAGGAAAATGAATTTTGGATTCTCTCTCATCCGGAATTCAGAGAAGGCACTCAGGATAGAGCCCAAGGCATCAGCGACGCCTTCGATCGATGGTCAGCTTTCCAGGCTGACTACAACAAGTAAATTTTAAAGGTCTTATTAGCATGAGTGTTTCTCCCGAGATCTACCTGGATATGGATGGGGTCTGCGTCGATTTCATCGGTGCAGCGATGACAACCCAGGGCTACGACGCCGATCAAATGTTAAACGGGTGGCGGAACGAGCATCCTGGATCGCTGTATCCAGAACCATTGATGGACAAAACAGCAATGGAGTTCTTCACTCACATCAATATGCAATCGTCCGAGTTCTGGTCTGGCCTTATCGCTTACTCGTGGTTCGAACATCTGTACGAGGAGTTGAGCAGGCTCGGCGATGTGGTTTTTCTTACCGCACCAACGAGCGCCCCGGGGTGCGTATCCGGAAAACTAGAGTGGCTTATCGGCCGCTTTGGTAACGACTTTACTGACTTTATCTTTACTCGCCATAAAGACAGGCTCGCACATCCCAATGCTTACCTGATTGATGACATGCCGTTTAACATAGAGCCGTTCGTCGCCAGAAAAGGTGTCGGTGTACTATTTCCGCAAATCTGGAACGAACTTTCCCACATCCAGGACCCGGTTCCTCATGTCATCACCACGCTTGAGGCCGCCATAAGGCGATAGCGACAGCTCAACTCCCGGGCACGTTCATGTAGTCCTTGTAGTAAGTCATCAGGCCCTCCCTAACCTTGTACAAACCACAACCCTCTATGTCACCGGCGGGGGTCTTAGCAACCCACTGTGCCCAAGCCGTATCACCGGCGCCCGCTATCTCACGGACCAGAAACTCGGTCTCGCGAGTTTTCATTTCTTCATTCATTTTCGCCATAAAACCAGCAATAGCCTCTTTTCCATTGAATGTACCGAAAAAAGGATCAACCAAAATAGCGTCTTCAGCAAATAGCTCCACAACCGCCGTGTAGTCACCCTCATCCTGAATTCGCCAAAACTGCTCAATCGTCTGTTTAGCTGTTCGTGTCGTCAAAGCTCGCTCCTGTTGTTTACCTTTATTTCTGTCAGCACCTTGCCCTCCCGGAGCGAAGCCACTGCACTCATGTCGCTACTGATACCAACGGTAATCGTGTCATCCCAGAAAACCGGCCGACGAAAATAGATATCCAACGCTACCTCCGCCAAGCCGTCCCCCCATAGTGCGGCCATAAGGAAGTGCACGCCCTGCCCGCCACCGATAATCGGCGCCCTGAACCCTGCCCGGTTTGCTGCGTCCACTTCATAATGAATCGCGTTGCCCTCGCTGCTGTAACTTTTTGTGCCAGCGGGGGTTAGTTTGTGCTTACTGACAACCTTTAGCTCGCTCGGATCTTGGACCACAGGGGGCGGCCGTTCTCCCGCACCCCGGCTTCCGACTTTTGACGGGTCCGGCTTTAATGAAACCCGGGGCACAGAAACGGCCCTTTCGCCGTCGCCACCCTCAAACCATACATCGGTTGAAATACGCCACCCCCTTGGGACATCCTCAACAGACACAATCCTGCCTTTTGATATCAGCGCCTCACCGAGTAATACTGGTCGATGCTGGATAACCCTGCTAAGCATATTGACGTTCCCTTCAGCTGATATACCGCTCGCGGTTCCAACTCTGATACCAATGCCTATGTAAAACGATGGATCAACATAATGGCCAAACAACGAGGCATCAAGTCCCTGAGAAGCCAGCTTTTCTATCTGGTATTCTTTTGTGACGATCGATTCCTGCTGATTAAGTTCAAACCCGGCAACCGGTTCTATCCACTGACTGGGCATGGCGTGTGTCCCAAAAAATTTAGTTACGGAAGGGAAATATAACACCCCTTTTCCATAATGCCTGGAGAATAAGTCACGAGCGCTCCCTAGCTGCCCCCGGAATTGGTATCATCTACGACTCGATCTTAGCAAAAATATCAGGCCAAAATTTAGATGAACTCCATTGCAGTTGAACGCCTTTTGAAAGGCAAAATCGCCGTCGATGAATATGTAACGGTTGAAGGTTGGGTTCGCAGTAAGCGCGATTCCAAGGCCGGCATCAGCTTTATTGCGGTTCATGACGGCACTAGTTTTGACCCCATACAGGCCGTTATCCCGGACTCTCTGCCCAACTATAGCGATGTGGTACTCCAAATCACCACCGGTTGCTCAGTCAGGGTGACAGGACAACTGGTCGAGTCTGAAGGCAAGGGGCAACAGTTTGAAATCCAGGCGACTGTGATCGAAGTCATTGGATGGGTTGACGATCCTGAGTCCTACCCGATCGCAAAGAAGCGACACACGTTCGAATATCTTCGAACGGTTGCTCACCTGAGACCAAGAACAAACACGTTTGGTGCCATCACGCGCGTCAGAACAACTCTGGCAAATGCCATCCACAACTACTTTTTTGAGCGGGATTTTCACTGGATAAACACGCCTCTAATCACCGCCAGCGATTGTGAAGGAGCAGGCGAACTGTTCAGGGTCAGCACTCTGGATATGATGAACTTACCTATCGCCGACGGGAAAGTGGATTTCAGTAAGGACTTTTTTGGTGCTGAATCTTTTCTGACAGTGTCCGGTCAATTAAACGTTGAGGCCTACTGCTTGGCTATGTCGAAGGTTTATACCTTCGGGCCCACCTTCAGAGCTGAGAATTCTCACACATCCCGCCATCTGGCAGAATTTTGGATGGTGGAACCGGAAATCGCCTTCGCTGACCTGAGTGACAACGCCGACCTTGCTGAAGACCTGCTAACGACCGTATTAAGCAGGGTACTGGAGGAAAGGGAAGACGACATGGCTTTTTTCCAGCAGCGTATCGACAAAACCGTCATCGAAAGAGTGAGATCCATCATCGACAATAAATTCGAGCGCATGGAATACTCAGAAGCCATAGAAATCCTGAAGAACAGCGGTGAAAAATTCGATTTCCCAGTGGAATGGGGCCTCGACCTGCAGTCAGAACACGAAAGATACCTGACAGAAAAGCATGTCGGCAGACCAGTAATATTGATGAACTACCCTGCAGAAATCAAAGCGTTTTACATGCGCCTGAATGACGATGAGAGAACCGTTGCGGCCATGGATGTGCTGGCGCCCGGCATCGGCGAAATTATTGGTGGCAGCCAACGTGAAGAGAGACTAGATGTGCTGGATGCCCGCATGCAAGACGAAGTCATGATCGAGGAACTCTGGTGGTACCGTGACCTGCGTCGCTATGGCACCGTACCGCATGCAGGCTTTGGACTGGGATTTGAGCGTCTACTGACTTACGTCACCGGCATGGAAAATATTCGGGACACGATCCCCTTCCCAAGAACGCCCGGTTCAGCAGCTTTCTGATTCCCCGCCGACAGGGCGACACTTCGGCTAGCATCAAAGCGTGGCTGGTTTAGTCAATTTTACTTTAAGGCCCGGAATTAGTAATGGACCGATAACCCATCGTGCATTTGCCCGTTACCGTCATAGACCAGCCTTTTAAAGAGGAGTCTAGGCTTCGTACTCCTGATAGGGTTTTAGGCTCGAGACTTCTTGTCATTGTGCGCGATCATTGTGACCGATTCTAATAGACCGTGATCGGATACTGCAGCATAGTAGACGCATGACACTGCGTTATTTGATATTCCTGACACTTTTGAGCAGTTCCGGCATATCGGTGGCTTCGGCGATGGAATCTACTGGTAAGTTCTCAAAACAGACCGTCAAAGGTTATCTTGACGGTATTCCAATGCACTACATCAATGTGCAAACCCGCAGCCATGAAACACTAGGCATCAGGCTCGACGGTTTAGTTAATGAAGCCATCTGGCAGGAAATCCCCGCATTCGACAATATGCTGGTATCGGTTCCGGGTACCGGCAAGCCCGGACACTACTCAACTGAAAGTCGTTTGTTAGCGACTGAAAAAGGCCTCTATGTCAGTGCCGTGATGTACCAGCCACCGGAAACGATCGTCATGCGGATGACTAATCGTGATGACCATACCGACCGCGATACTTATGGCGTCACACTTGATACCACCGGTCAGGGAGAATTCGCCTACTGGTTTGCCGTTGGTCTGGGCGACACGGTGATGGATGGCAAGGTGCTGCCAGAACGACGATACACCAGTGATTGGGACGGTACCTGGCTTTACAAGGCTGCAAGGTTCGATAAGGGCTGGAGCGTTGAGATTTTTTTCCCCTGGTCGATGATGAACTTACCGGAAGTTGAGGGCCAACGTGAAGTCGGTTTTGCGTTAAGCCGGCAGATTTCCCATAGTAACGAGCGCTACTACTGGCCTGGGCATACCTACTCTTCACGACAATTTGTGACGGCGCTAAATAGTATGCGCGTCGAGGGCATTGAACCACGCCGGCAGGTTTCTGTGATTCCGTATATATCGGCAACACTGGATAATGCGCGAGATGATGACGATATCCGAGCCGGTGTCGATATCACTTGGAAGCCGTCCACAAAAGCGGAGTTGACGGCGAGCCTTATTCCCGATTTTGGTGCTGTTGAAGCAGATAATGTCGTCCTTAATCTGACGGCATTCGAAACCTTTTTCCCAGAGAAGCGTCTTTTCTTTCTCGAAGGAAATGAAATATTCGAAACAACGCCCAGAGCAAATAGTGGTAATGCACTGCGCGAACTAACTAATGAGAATTTTTCGACGACATCAAGGCGTGCCTTTATCACTGATCACCTGCCGACACCCATTTCGCTAATCAACACGCGAAGGATTGGCGGCACGGCAACCCAAGTATCCTTGCCTACCGGCGTCGTGCCTAACCGAGGCGAAGCGGACCTGCCAACAGACCTTCTGGGTGCGGTGAGACTCAATGGCAGAATTGGTCACATCAAATATGGCGTGCTGAGTGCCTTTGAAGATGACGTTGAATGGCAAGGTGAAAATCAATCTGCTGCGCCCGTTGATATCGATGCAAGAGGTCGTGATTTTGCCGCTCTGCGATTTATTTATGAGGATTCAACCAATCAGAACTTTTCGTTGGGCTATCTTGGCACCTTTGTAAACGGTCCAATTTATGATGCCCAGGTTCACGGCCTGGACTGGCACTACCTGACCCAAGGCGGCAAGTGGGCGATGGATTTACAGTTATTACAGAGCGATGTCGACGAAGTCAGCGGGCAGGGCGCTATCTTTGACCTGTCTTACTCAGTAGATTCAAGGTTTCAACACATCTTGAAGTTTGACTACTTTGACGAAGACGTCGATATCAATGACCTGGGATTTCTTCGCCGCAACGACTATTCAGGCTTTCGGTACTCCTTTCGCTATGCTGGAAGAAGCAGCCCCAATGGGATCGTTAGGGCTAATCGTGGCGCTGTGACGGTTCAGCAAAAATACAACATTAGTCAGGGCCAGGTGGTCGACAGCG
>Ga0302138_10000146_pt1 | contig 44272 bp, 37 predicted proteins | sample CBN3_321_MG_FD_203110 | JGI IMG/M metagenome (GOLD analysis project Ga0302138, IMG submission 203110) | Marine microbial communities from Western Arctic Ocean, Canada - CBN3_surface | ecosystem: Environmental > Aquatic > Marine > Oceanic | place: Canada: Western Arctic Ocean | collected 2017-09-15 | reverse complement strand
CTTAGGTCTGTTGGTGGTGGTGGCGCAGCTCGTGCGCCTGAACAAGTCAAAAGTATTGATAATGCCTTTAGTAATGCGATCCCTAACACTGGATGGGGTATGACTGAGACTAATGCTATTGGCACCGCTATCGCCGGCGAACTCTATTTGGATAAACCCAGCAGTTCTGGCTTCCCCGCCGCGGTGTTAGATATAAGAATAGCGGATAAAGATGGTTGTTCATTACAACCTGGTGAACGTGGCGAAGTTCAAATACAAGGTACCTCTATGTTCCGTGGCTATTGGAACAACCAAACAGCAACTGATGAGTCGCACACTAGTGATTGGTTTAAAACTGGCGATATTGGGTATCTGGATAATGAGGGCTATCTTTTTATTGTTGATCGAATTAAGGACATGGTCATTCGTGGTGGTGAAAATATTGGCTGTGGCGAAGTTGAAGCGGCACTGCTTGAGCATCCATCTGTTCGCGAGGCCTGCGTATTTGCAGTGCCTGATGAACGTCTTGGCGAGGAAGTCGGCGCAACGATATGCTGCATTAGTCCTATTAGCGAAGATGAGTTGCGTCGCTTTCTCAAAGGTCACTTATCGGCATTCAAAATACCACGCTATTTAGACTTTACTGGCACTCTCTTACCACGCACAGGCTCAGGGAAAATCTTTAAACTTGAAATTCGCAAGACCGCCATTGAGCGATTCATCGGCATTCACAAATGATGTCTAAATTAGCGCTTGAAACCTATTTTTACTACGATTTTTGACGACTGCATCGCCTTTGAAGATCTGGCCGTTCATCGCGATATAAACGCCATCAGAAATACTCTGTATGGCGCCAATAGCACAACCAATGTTAAACACAGCATCATTCTCAGCAAATGCAGCGGGCTGCAGAGCACCTGTAAGAATAATTTTTTTGTCTTTAATGTTGGCCAACCAACTCGCCGTTTCAACCATGCCATCTGTACCATGCGTTATTAAAATATGTTCTGCATTGACGTCTAGAACCGCCTGCTGGATAACTTTACGGTGCTCATCTGTCATGTCCAAACTATCTACTCGCATCACTTGACGCATAGACACTGTAAAACCAACGTTCATACGTTGAAGCAGATCTTCGATAACTGGATGTCCTACCTGGAATTCACTCTCTGCATCAAAGTAGACCTTATCGATTGTCCCACCAGTGGTGAGGATAGCTAATTCATCCATGTGACAGTTCTCTTTATGAGAATTAAAAAAAAGGGGGGGGTAATGATGTTAGAGAAGTTCTAGAGGATTGGTCTTTTCTAATTAATCATTCAGCGTATAGTGTAATACAAACTCTAAGGGTACCGCCTCCTAAATTTGGCTGATCCAATTATTATATTGGGTCGTAAAGACAGATTATAAGAAGGACTTTCGAATATGTTGGGCACTAAAATTAAAATTGTAGATGATGATCAAACAGCAAACCGTCCCGTTGTCCTGAGCACTGAGAAGCGCTCGGATAAGTGGTCGCTGCTTTTGGTGGCCGTGGGTGAAAGTAAAGATCGTAAAGCGTTTGCACAACTTTTCGCTCATTTCGCTCCTCTACTGAAAAGCTTCGCGCATGCTAGTCGCCATGAAGGTTGGTTTCCAGGACTAAGCGAAGACTTGGTTCAAGAAGTCATGATCAAAGTTTGGAATAAAGCGGCTGGCTATAAGCCTGAGAAAGCTTCTGCAACGACTTGGATTTATACCGTAGCTCGTAACTGTCGAATTGATATGTTACGTCGTAAAAGTAATACCCAGCATTTGCCTCTGGAGAATGAAGATTTTTGGCATGAGCCTGATGAAGAAACGCCTGTATCTTTGTTACGTCAAAAACGTAGTGAAGATAAGGTACAAGCGTCACTAGAGAAACTTCCAAAAGAACAAGATGAGATCCTTCGCAAAGTTTATTTAGAAGGTAAATCACACGCCGAGGCATCCAAAGAATTAGGACTGCCATTGGGGACCGTCAAATCCAGAGTGCGCCTAGCACTTCAGAAAATGCAAATTCTGGTTGCACCAGAGTTTAGAGAAGAATTTTTATGAAACCAGTTAATCATCACCCAGACGCCGCTATGTTAGTAGAGTTTTCAGCGGGTACTCTAGATATCGCAGCGTCAATCTGCGTGTCAGCGCATTTACATTTTTGCAATAAATGTCGCAGTGAACTCCTGCGGTTAGATCAAGTTGGTTCGCAGTTAATGAGTGAAACAGAGCCTTATGCTGTGGGTGAGCAATTGTTCGAAAATGTGATGGCAAAGATTGATGCTCAGCCTGAAGATTTAGAGCGGACAAATAGACTCGAAGATGTCGGCTCAAGTAAGTCTACCGACGAATACTTCCCACTCGCTGTAAACAAACTCATCGAAAATACTGCTGAGGAGTTTAGTTGGCGTCACATGTCAGCATCTGTAGATGTAGCCCGCGTTAAAACAGGGCAGAAAGATTACGAAGTCGCTCTGCATAAAATCTGCGCAGGCGGAAAGACCCCTCGACATGGTCATAGCGGAAAAGAGTTTACCGTTGTGTTGAAAGGTAGTTTCTCTGATGAAAAAGCAGTCTACTCTGAGGGGGATTTTTTATTACGCGAACCAGGCGATGAACATCAGCCGATGGGCGCTCAGAACGGTGAATGTATCTGCTTATCCGCGTTAGCTTCACCCATCAAGTTATCAAATCCTCTTGGGTTTTTAATGAAACCTTGGTTACGTATTAACCCTATGTAAGGGAAAAGATCATCTAAACCGCGCTTAATTAGCGCGGTTTTTTTTGGAAAAAATTTAGTCAAAAAAAAGGGCCTCCGCAGAGACCCTTTTTACTCATCAAGACTCTAACTAGAAGTCATATTGAGCTCTTACATACCAAGAACCACCTTCATAGTTAGCTGCGGTACGTCGAGGATACTGCAAACCAACACTCATACGGTTAGCATTTGGTGCACCAATCTCATCAACATACTCATCCAAAATATTTGAACCGCCGGCGGTTATACGTAAATCATCAGTCACGTCATAACCCAATTCAACGTCCAGATAAATGATGCTATCAATTTGCGCTGAAGGGTCAGATGCTGCCCCTATAGTACCGCGCTCATCGTAGTGCTCACCATAGAAATTAAGGCGTGCCATCAGACTCCATTGTTCACTGAGGTTGGTAAAGGTATTGATTACAAATCGATTTTCAGGATAGTTATTCTCAATATCTTCAATGAGTGAATCACTTACCGGCTTAACGCCATTGATTGTCTTCTGACCTGCCACCTCAATGCTATTATGATTGAAAGCAAAGCTAGCCATAGTGTCCATACCCGACATCAACTCAAATGAGGTGGCAAGAACCAAATCAAAGCCCTGATGCTCAATGTCCATTGCGTTAGTGTAGAAAGAGATAGAACCACCACTACCGTTAGCAATATCACCGGTACGGTAAATACGATCATCAACTGCGACCTTATACATATCAAAAGTCAGGGTAGTGTTATCAGCAATATCAGCAGTGAATCCAAGGCTCATATTGACCGACTCTTCCTCTTTCAAAGGCGCTCCACCCACGGCCAGTGCTCCGGCACTCGTAGGTCGAACAAGCCCTTCTTCAACCTGAAGACCTGTAGTTCCATCAAAGGTTGTGATGGTAGTACTTACATTGGCTTGTCCTGGTGTGGGCGCATGGAAGCCCGTGGATACAGAGCTCCGCAGTGTAACAGCATCACTCAGTGTATAACGCCCTGCCACTTTACCATTAACGGTGCTACCGAAGTCTGAGAAGTCCTCAAAGCGCAGCGCATATTGGAGCATTAACTCATCGCTAATGTCATGTTCCATATCTACGTAAAAGGCCATATTATCTCTAGAAAACTCGCCCGCATCAGCTGGCTTTACACTGCTCATACCACTGGTATTTCCATCAATAGCGGCTTGCTCGCCAGGCACTGTAGTGAAGGTCTCTTCTCTCCATTCAGCACCAAAAGCTAGAAATACATTAGAGCTGAGAGTCTTACCAAAGTCAGCATTGATATTGGTCTCGTCTTGATCATAGCCACCCATATCAAAATCACGCTGGAAGCTTCCATCAGCTGCAACACCTAAGCTGGGTGCGGTAGTGTTGTTTAGCAAATAACGGAGCTCATTAGACCCTGAACCAATACTGACATCATAAGAAGTGCCGTTACTCATCTCACCCTTGATACCTGCCACCAATGTCATGTCCTTTTGGGCACCGTCTAAGAAAGGTGTGTAACCCTGACGCAGTGTATCTGCTACCCAATTCTCATCACCACAAAGCGCAGCAATAGTACTGTGACCGGCTGTGCAATCAGTATCGTAACCAGCACGATAGAAGAACCGATAACGGCCGTCAGTTTCTGCATAGCCACCGTGCGCATATAGACCGGCATCGGCACTCTGATCAGTACTACCTGCGTTAAAGAAGAACCGCTGGCCACTCGTCTCTGGACGACCCCAAGACTGTACAAAAGGGGTGTCACCAAACGGTGAATCAGCACCAACATTAAGTACACCCGCATCTATAAGTCCTTGGCCCACAGGACGCTGAATACCGCGTGATAAAGCATCATTATCAATTGATTCAAAACTCAGGTTTAGGAAGCCATTTTCACCCAGTGCAAACCCGCCATTAGCAGCGACTTTCGTCGATTGCTCGCCTTCAAAAAACTCACCATATTGAACTTGAACCTGACCGCCTTCAGAGGCATCCTTCAATTTAAAGTCCATCACTCCGGCAATAGCATCGGAGCCATACTGAGCAGCTGCACCATCACGCAGTACTTGGATATTGCTTAATGCGATACTCGGAATCATACCAATATCAACGCCGTGAGCACCGTTGCCTGCTGCTGGAGCAAAGAACTGAACTAGTGCTGAGCGATGACGACGTTTGCCATTGACCAAAATTAAGGTCTGATCAGGCGCCATACCGCGTAGCGATGTAGGGCGAATAAACGCACTACCATCACCAGTTGCTGGAGTTGCTGTGTAAGACGGAACCAATGCCTTGAGTGTATCCGTTAGGTCTGCCTGGTTACCAAATGCGGCTAATTCAGCTTCTGAAAAAACATCAACTGGAACTGGCGAATCTGTTACAGACCGTGGCTCATTACTGCGACTACCCACAGTTACTACTTCTTCAATATTTAATTCAGACGCATCCTGCGCCAGTGCGACCTGCCCCATTGATGCAACAATAGTTGAGACGGCAACCGCAAGCAGTTGAGTCTTTTTTAAACTGTTCATGATGTTTCTCCCTTTCTATTCACTTTAATTTTAAATGTTGTTAATAGTAGTTTGATACTTGATAGCTACAGCAAAAATCCAAAACTTATCTATGGTTTAAAGTACAGCTAGCACTAATCTCAAGTATAGCCATAATTTGCTAACTTTTGAGATCATTCGGCACATTACTGCCTAAAGGTCAGGGATCTTGATTTTTAAACAGAGGGATTGATAAAAGTAGTCTTAAAGAGGACAAAAAGGTGGGAGTTTGCGTGACGTTATTTATCTCGAATTATCACCAGTGCTAACTGCTGCTACAACCGCACATTAATACCCTGTTCGGCCATAAATTGCTTGGCCTGGAGAACACTGTGTTCTCCAAAATGAAAAATACTCGCCGCCAACACCGCATCAGCTTTACCCAGGATGACACCATCCGCTAGGTGCTGTAAATTTCCAACTCCACCAGAAGCTATAATAGGCACGGATATGGAGTCACTGACGAGAGAAGTGAGGTCAAGATCAAATCCGTTTTTAGTGCCATCTCTATCCATACTGGTCAACAGAATTTCACCGGCCCCGAGATCAGTCATTTTTTTAGCCCATCCGATAGCGTCTATACCGGTGGGTTTGCGCCCACCATGGGTAAATATCTCCCAGCGAGGATGCTCTCCCCATTCAACCTGTTTAGCGTCAATGGCAACGACTATACATTGACTACCAAATCTCTGGGCAGCCTCACTGACAAAGTCAGGATTGAAGATAGCTGCGGAGTTTATCGCGACCTTATCTGCACCAGCATTGAGTAAATTACGGATATCTGCAATTTCACGTACCCCACCACCAACAGTCAGTGGAATAAAAACCTCACCTGCCATTCTCTCAACCGTCTCTAAAGTAGTATCGCGACCTTCATGGCTAGCGGTTATATCAAGAAAGGTAATTTCATCAGCACCCTGTTCATTGTAGCGCCGCGCGACTTCGACCGGATCACCAGCATCCCGTATGTCCACAAACTGTACACCTTTGACCACGCGACCTTTGTCGACATCAAGACAGGGAATAATACGTTTGGATAACCCTCGACTCACTCGCCTTCGGCCTCGAACATATGGCCCAATTTACCGGCCTTAGTTGAAAGATACTGGACATTATGTGGGTTACTATCAGCCTGCAAAGGCTTGCGTTCAACCACCACAATACCCAGATCTTCAAGCGCTTTTATTTTACGTGGGTTGTTGGTCATTAAGTGCACCTTTGTGGCACCCAGATGTTCAAGCATTGGCGCACAAATATTATAATCACGCATGTCGGCACCAAAGCCGAGCCTTTCATTCGCCTCGACCGTATCTGCGCCTTGATCCTGCAGATTATAGGCACGTATTTTGTTCACTAACCCAATACCCCGACCTTCTTGACGAAGATAAAGGATAGCACCTCTGCCATGCTCTGAAATACGTTTCATCGCCTCATGCAACTGCTCGCCGCAATCGCAGCGCAAACTACCCAAGGCATCTCCGGTCAGGCACTCAGAGTGAATTCTAGTGAGTAATGGTTCATCAGTGCCACAATCACCCATAGTAATTGCAATATGCTCCTTACCTTTGAAGGGATCTTCAAAGCCGTGAATATCGAAGGTTCCCCATCGAGTGGGTAACTTAGAAGATTCAATGTAACGAAGCACTGATAGGGACTCCAATAGTTGTTAGCGTCAAGGCAGGCATTGTACAACCAACCTCTAGCTAAGTCAGAATTTTCAGAAATGCGGGGTGCCAATAATCCTATTATGCCGGTGCTTGGGTCTCTGGAAAGTACCCCAGTAACTTACGCACAGCCAAGCCAATCATGACAACTAACAGTATCAGTGCCACTGTTATTCCAGTTCCCATACTAAAGATACCCAAAAAGGCCATTAGAAAGCTTGCTGCTATCAGCAGTAGTAACAGCAGTATTGAACTTATAAATCGATGATTGGTTTCCACCACTAGATATAAGCACGGAATCAAAACTAACGTTATTGTAGAGGCAAATAGAATCCCAAAGCTTAGGGACAAAGCCATCGGAATAACAAATTGCGCCTGAACACTCGTTTCAAACAGCAGCGGAAATAAGCCAACAAAAGTGGTTAGTGTGGTCAGTAATATGGCACGAAAGCGTTTTTTGCCCGCGCTCAAGATCGCTTCTTCCGCGGACAGATTCTCCGCCTTTCCCCGATTAGCAAATTCAACCAATATTAAGCTGTCATTTACGACAACCCCAGCCAAAGCAATAATGCCAAACAGCGATAATATATTAACCGCCATATCGAATATCACATGACCGATCACCGCTCCAATAAATCCGAAGGGTATCACCGACATAATAACGATAGGTTGAATGTAAGAACGCAGAGGAACCGCCAATAATCCATAGATCATAAACAACGACGCTAAAAAGCCAACGGCCAACTTTCCATAATATTCGCTCTGCTCTTGGGTTCCACCACTCAACCTAAATTCTATACTGGGGTATTTTTCAAGTAACTGCGGTACCAATTTTTTACGTACATCGCCAACAACATCGTCACTTTGAATTTTTTCAGATTCAACCTCAGCAGTTACTGTCACCGTGCGTTTGCGATCTAGTCGCTCAATCGCAGTGAGCCCGAGACCCAGCGTTATGTCAGCTACTTCCCCAATTGAAATAGCCTCTCCGCTTGATGTTCGAATATGCATATTCTCAAGTGTTGAAATATCACGCCGTTCTTCAATCGGATACCTGACCATCACTTTGACCGTATCCGAATCACGCTGGATACGCTGCGCTTCCTCTCCATAAAATGCTTGCCTGACTTGTCCAGCAACATCTGATAAACGCACACCAACCTGACTGGCAAAAGGTTTTAAATTAATCAGCACCTCTTTACTACCTGAGCCCTGCGAATTATAGATATCATAGACACCATTAAATTGAGCTAGATATTGCTGTAGTTCAGCACTGGCCATGGTCAATTCATCGGGATTAGTACCAGACAAAGAAAGACTTATAGCCGCACCAGACGGACCCTCGCTAGAGTAATAGCGCTGCTTGCGCACATTGGGTAGCAGACCAACTTCAGACCTCCATAACCGCTCAATCTCAGTCGCGCTCACACTTCGAAACTCGGCTTTAGTCAGTACCACTCTAAAGCTAGCTTCAACATCGCTAGAAATGAAAAATGCGACATGCTCAACTAAGCCTTCTGTGTCCGGATTTTCGTCTCGATACGCTTTATCCACAGCATAAATAGCAGTTTCTATTTGATCAATCGTTTCTGCAAGACTCTCCGATGATGCACCATCTTGCATAATAATTTGTGCCCGAACACCATCGCCAGGAACATTAGGGAAAAACTCAAAGCGAGCAATGCCACTATTTACTGATCCGACAATAATAATAAAAATGGCAAGAAATCCAGCTAGAGTGGTGTAACGATTATGTAAAGCCTTTCGCAGTGTTGGCTCATAAATCTCCTCAATAAAATAGTCCAACCCATTGGCAACTTTGCTTTGAAAGCGATTAACCACAGACACTTTTCCTGATGGCTTTTGCCCAAACTTGAGTCCCACCAAATGTGCTGGGAGGATCAATTTAGACTCAATGAGAGAAAACACAAGACATAAGATAACCACTATACCAATGGCCTGCTGGATACCTGCAAAGCTCCCGTCAAGAAAGATAAGTGGCAGGAATGCTGCCATCGTCGTTAAAACGCCGATGGTTGATGGCGTAGCTACCCTTTTGGCACCTCGAACAACAACCTCTGCTGAAGTAGAGTACCCTGCCTCAGGTATGTTGCCCTGAGAGAGCTTGTCTTGGTAATCTTTTTCAGCTTCGTTAAAGACACTCTCACCAATAACAATGGCGTCATCTACGACTATTCCAAGGACCATAATAAAGGCAAATAAGCTCATTATATTGACCGTGACCGAACCAAATGGCATCAACCAAAATGCGCCAGCAAAACTAATAGGAATCCCCAGTATGACCCAAAAAGCGACTTTTAGATTGAGGAAAATCCCCAGAACAATAGCAACCAAAAGCCCCCCCATCACTAGGTTCTTCGACATCATAGTCAGTCGACCATTTAAGGTATAAGCCTCATCATCAAACACACTTATGCTTAAACCACTCGGCATAGACTGTTGTTTTTTTTCTGCGTAGGCATGAACCGCGGCACTGATATCAAGTAGATTCTGACCTTCAAGTGAAAATATACCCAAACTGATTGCACTTTGCCGATCAAAGCGATTCTTATAAATACTATCAGTAAAACCATCTCTCACTTCAGCAACGTCAGATAACAATAACTGCGTCCCATCCATTTGACTGCGCAATACAATGTTCTCAAAGTCAGTACCTACATACGCTTTACCCTCTGTTCGTACCAATACATTACCAGCTTCGGTCCGAATAATACCCGCAGGCAGATCAAGAGATGATGATCTAACAGCCGAGGCAACTTCAGCTAAGGTTAAATTTAACTCCCTAAGCCTACTCTCTCTGACTTCAATAGATATTTCATAGGTGCCAGCACCCCAAAGGCGAATCTCTTTCACTTCCGGCAAGGCTAAAAGTTCATCATAAATCTCGTCACCCACAATCTTTTTCTCTAGCTGGGTCATATCGCCATAAACAGCAACACCCATTCCCCAAAGATTGCGCTCTACTCTCTTAACGGTGGGCTTTTCAAGATCATCAGGTAAATTAGTGATGCTATCAATACGGTTTTCAACTTGACTCATTACCTCATTGATGTCTTCGTTGGCTTCGATCTCCAAGTAGATTCGAGCATAATCTCGATCCGCGGCAGAAGTGATTTTTTTTATACCCTGCAGTCCTTCCAAGGCAGATTCCATCGGCAAAATCACGCCTTTCTCTACTTCTACAGGCGCAGCACCTGGATAGGGCGCCCCGATACTAATCATGCGCGTTTCAGTGCGCGGAAAAATTTCTTTGCTCATACTGAGTAACGACAATGTTCCTGCGAAAAAAACCAAGACCATGACTAAATTTGCCGCTACGGGGTTGCGCGCAAACCAGCTAATAAGTCCTTTTGAGACCAAATCCATTATTCTGAGCTCCGCTTACCGAGGGAGTTTTTTACTTCAACCTTGAGACCTTCGATAGGCGTACCTAATGCGCTCACGATCACCTCGACCCCATCCTTGAGACCTTCGCTTATGTAATAGTAGCCTTCATCGTTAAATACCACTTTAACCGCACGAATTTGTAGTTTCTGCATCTCATCGACTAAAGCGACTCGCGAACCCTGCAGTAAAGCGCTGCGTGGAACTTTAAATACACCTTTCAATGTTTTGCCGGGTAATTTTGCGGTGACAAATGTACCCACCAGTAGTGGGGGCGCACTAGTGAGCAACGGTTGATTCAGCCCATAGGGGTCTGAGACTCGTGCCACCAAGTACTGAGAGCGATTGAGTTCATTAACAACACCCTCAGACCTGACTATGGCTGCAGACCAATCAGCTGATCGACCGTTCACAGATCCGCTAAGGACAACCTTAACCCCAGCATTCATGTTTTGAAGCGACCGCGGCTCCATTTGCGATAAATCTTTGGCCGTTAACGGCAGTCTTACTTCTACAAACTCAAGGGCAAAGGTCTCGCCTAGCCGCGAGCCTGTGGTGACGTATTGGCCAACATCGACTGATTTGACCGAAACCATACCGGCATAGGGCGCCCGAATAGTCGCTCTTTGTAGCTTTGTTTGCGCCTGCCTTACCTCTGCTTGAGCTTGCAAAATGTTGGCTTCCGCTTCGGCTAGGTAGGGCTGTCGTAGCGCCAAAATTGGTGCTTCGGACTCAGGTCGACCGGTCATTTCCCATTCTTTTTTAGCTTGGACAGCCCTTGCTTTTTCAAGCTCCAGCAATGCATTCCTACTAATTAATTGCGCTTTGGCTCTCTGCAGCGCAACCTCGTGATCCACAGGATCAAGGCGCATTAAAACATCACCTTTTTTAAAAGTACCGCCAACTATAAATTGGTCTGAGACCTCAAGAACGGTGCCGGAAACTTCTGAAATTAACGTTGTTCGAGTTCGAGCGCGGACGGTACCCTGAGACTCTACCGACAAAGTCACCTCAGTAGGATTAAGAACCTGAGTTTTGACCGCCAGTGCTGCATCCGGCACTTCTGCTTTAATCGGTTCTGACTTCAATACATCCATCAGAACAACGACTATTAGTGCGCCTAATACGAGTAATACAGGTGCAAATCTTTTCATCCGTAACTATTTCCTTGTAATTAATTTTTAGATTCTACCTATCAAAAAGCCAATTTAGTGTTATCAGTATTAGACGCTTTATACTTCCAACTCAGATTCAGCTCTTTCCGAACCTAGCTTGGCTTCGTCAAATCCATCCTAGACTTGCGAGCATATAAATAGTTGCTGAGGTTGCTGCCCCGGCGGCTATATCATCAAGCATAATTCCCCAACCACCCGATACTTTTTTATCAAGCCAGCTGATTGGCCACGGCTTGAGAATATCGAAAAATCGAAATAACCCAAATCCCAAAATAATTGATGCCCAGGATACCGGCAGCGCAGCCATGGCTATCCACAAACCGACAAATTCGTCCCATACAATGCCACCATGGTCGTGGACGCCCAGTTTCTCAGCCGCAGTTCCACAAATATATACGCCGGCTAACCCACTAAAGGTCACAATAGTTAAATAGGCCGGTAGTGATAAATCGGCAAGCAGTAACCAAATCGCTAATCCTGCCATTGACCCAAAGGTTCCAGGCGCTTTTGGCGCCAAACCACTACCGAAGCCAAAGGCCAGAAACAGACTCGGAGATTTAATAAGCTCAGAAAACGACGGATTAGCAGCCAAAATGATCAAACCCCTTTTGTAATTTATTTATTGGCGCGCCATCGAGCAGCACCTCTGGACCTGAGTCTTTACACGCAATGATCTCACCAATTCGCGTTGCTTCTAACCTACCTTCTGCTATCCAGCTAGTTAGTTTTGCAACTTTCTTATTGGGCAGCGTAAAGCATAGCTGATAGTCGTCCCCACCATACAAAGCCCAGGTTAAATAATCATCTGGAAAAGCGGACTTTACGTCAGTATGAATGGGCAGTAATGATGGTGAAACATCCGCACTGACCCCACTAGACTTGCACAGGTGTCCTACATCAGCAATCAACCCGTCAGAAATATCAATACAAGAAGATGCTATTGCTGCTAGATAAAGACCTTCTGAGACCTTGGGCTGAGGCCGGTAGAATCTTTGATGTAACCGGTCACGAAGGTGGGGAGTCGTGTTCTCGCTGTTATGACTGTTAGTAACAACAGTAAGTCCTGCGCCACCATCAGCCAAATGACCCGTGACATAAATGGCGTCTCCAACCTTCGCGCCACTGCGCTTTAATGCCAGTTCAGAAGTGACTTCACCGAGCATAGTAATACTGACGGTCAGCGGCCCGGAAGTGGTGTCACCGCCTATTAGCGCGCAATTATAGTCCTTTGCCACCTCTGCAAGACCGGCACTAAAGTCTTTTAACCAGGCAGAGCTTGCATATTCGGAAGGTAGAGTCAGCGCGAGGGTAAACCAACGTGGAGTGGCGCCCATAGCCGCCATGTCACTTAAATTAACGCAAAGCGCGCGCTGAGCAATATTGTAGGCACTCGCATCACCCGGGAAATGGACTTTCTCAACTAGGGTGTCTGTAGCAACAACCAGTTTTTTGTTAGACGCAGTATAAATATCAAGGATAGCGGCATCGTCTCCAATACCAAGAAGAACACCTTCCTGAGTCGTCAAACCCTTGAAGTAAGACTCGATAATCTCAAACTCACCTTCTTTTTCAGGTATTGGTTGAAGCAAGAAGCCCACCTCTTATCTACGATGCTTTACTGACCTATGAGTGAGAAAACCGCAGCATAGCGAATTTCGTTGACCATACAGGCTCTATACTTTGAGCGCTGATCGATTAGCGCCAACTTCGACAGCTCGTTTTTCAATGGCAATTTTGTCTAGTACACCATTAATAAATTTAAAGGCGTCGGTAGGTCCGTAGGTTTTAGCCAGATTAACCCCTTCATTGATAACCACCTTATAGGGTACATCGATGCTATATAGCATCTCGAATGAGGATAAACGTAAGACTGCTCGAGAAACGGGATCCAATTGTTTATTTTCCCGATCTAAGTGAGGCTCAAAAGTACCATCTACCTCAGCTAAATTTTTGGGCACGCCGAATAATATATTGTGAAACAGTTTGCTATCAACTTTAGTCATATTGTTGTCAGCATGAAACTCAGCCTCGATAGTCTCCAAGTCAGTTCCCCCCACATCCCATGAGTAAAGCGCTTGAACTAGCATACGGCGGGCTTTTTGACGTTCTCTTGATTTTGACATTTACTCTGCACCGCTCATCTGGTTGAACACGGCGAGCATTTCAAGTACTGAAAGTGCCGCCTCTTCGCCTTTATTTTCGTCATTATCACCTGCGCGTACTAGCGCTTGTTCAAGGTTATCTGTGGTTAATAAACCAAACGCAATAGGCAGATTTTCATTCAAACTTACCTGACCAATACCACGTGTTGTCTCAGAGCATACGTAGTCAAAGTGCGGAGTGTCTCCACGAATAACGCAACCCAACGCAATAACAGCATCGAACCGACCAGTTCGCGCTGCACGCTGGCTGGCAATAGGCAACTCAAAAGCTCCGGGGACGCGATATGTTTCGATCGCAGTATTTTCGATACCCTGTCGCGCAAGAGTCCGCACAGCTCCGGCCAAAAGACTATCGGTAATTTCAGCATTCCATCGCGCTGCAATTACAGCTATGCGCACTGAACCAGTGTCAAAGCTGTATTCTTCTGGTCTAAATTGTCCCATCAAGAAATCCTATTTTACTGTTAGTCAGTCTGTGATTTTAAAACGATAGTGGAAACTATTCGCAACTCACGTGTTCAACAACCTCAAGATCAAATCCGGAGATCGCCGTAAATTTAAAGGGGGCACTCATTAGACGCATCTTCTGAACACCCAGATCCATCAATATCTGTGAACCGGTTCCAACCTGCTGATAAACAACATCACCTGCAGACTGAACACTGCTGGAACCTGGGTTTAAAATTCGGTCGACCGCCGTATCAATGTCTTCCGCAGATTCGGGGTAATGAAGCAGAACCACAACACCACGACCTTCCGCAGCCACTCGTTGAAGCGCACGGTGAAACGACCATGCCTTAAACTCTCCTTCAGATTCAAGGGCTAAAATATCCCTCGCCGAACGATTGATATGCACTCTCACCAGCGCCGGTTCATCGCCGCTGACATCACCCATAACCATGGCGAAGTGTTTTTCATTGCGCACTTTATCTAAATAAGTCTTAAGCACAAACTCCCCATAGTGAGTTTTAACCGCGCGCTCATTAATACACTGCGTCGTTTTTTCAGTCACGACCCTATAGTGAATCAAATCCGCAATGGTACCAATTTTTAGCTGATGCTTTTCGGCAAATTTTTCTAAGTCATCTCGACGCGCCATGGTGCCATCTTCGTTCATAATCTCGACGATAACTGCAGCTGCCTCAAATCCTGCAATTCTAGCTAAATCGCAGCCTGCTTCGGTATGTCCGGCACGACTCAATACACCGCCTGGCTGCGCTTTGAGAGGAAACACATGTCCAGGCTGAACAATGTCGCTGGGTCTGGCATGACTAGCCACTGCAGCCTGCACAGTCCGCGCACGATCCGCCGCAGAAATCCCCGTAGTCACCCCCTCTGCCGCCTCAATGGAGAGCGTAAACGGTGTTGCGTAACCAGATGCGTTGGCGTCATGGGTAACCATCATTGCCAGATCAAGCTGCTTGCAGCGTTGCTCGTCTAAGGTAAGACAAATCAATCCACGAGCATAGGTGGCCATAAAATTAATATCTTGTGGTCGCACCATTGGCGCTGCCATCACCAGATCACCCTCATTCTCGCGATCTTCGTCATCCATCAAAATAACCATCTTACCCTGACGGATATCTTCAATAAGCTCTTCTACAGTATTTAGCAGCATTGATTATTCTCTTCCATTATCAGTATCATTATTGGTCAGCGGCCTTATCGCCTAGCAGTAGTCGCTCCAAATACCGAGCGACCAAATCAACTTCAAGGTTTACTTTAGTGCCTGCTTTGTAGTCGCCAATTACAGTGTGTAACATTGTGTGAGGAACGATATTTAGTTCAAATTCAGATCCTTCAACAACATTGACCGTCAGACTAGTACCATCAACGGTTATAGAACCTTTGTGCGCTATATATTTAGCTATCTCTCGAGGGGCACGTAGTCTGAATCGCCAAGACCGAGCGTCACCTTCGAGTGCTACGACTTCACCAATGCCGTCAACATGGCCCGAGACGATATGGCCTCCAAAGCGATCCGTGGCCTGCATTGCCTTTTCTAAATTCACGCGACTTCCAGCTTTCCAGTTTCCAATGGTAGTCAAATTTAGCGTTTCGACCGACACATCAGCGACAAATCCCTGACCGGTTAACTCAACAGCCGTAAGGCAGGCTCCATTACATGCAATGCTGTCGCCCAAGCTAACATCAGCCAGACTCAAACCGCCTGTTTCAATCGTTAACCGAACATCGCCACCGCGGGGTTCCAAGCCAACAACATTACCAATAGCAGAAATAATTCCCGTAAACATAATCTTTTCCCCTCACTACACGTTTTAAATCACACAACAATCTTGTGCTCTCAACCATTCCTAGTTGCGGAACCTTAGTAATCCTTGTCTGGATACATTGTAATACGAAGATCTTCACCAATTTGGCGAATATCTTGTATCGATAATGCGAGATGCGCATCAATAGTATTAATCGGCAGATTGAACATCGGCCGCGCCTCACTGCCAAATAATTTAGGCGCCCAATAACAAACCAGCTCATCGAGTAACCCTTCAGCGATAAATCCACCCGCTAAACCAGCCCCAGCCTCTACCATTACCGAATTACACTGGCGTTCGGCCAATTCTCTCAATAATGCATGTAAATCAACGTGCTTACCCTGTGCAGGCAAAAAGATCACTTCTGCGCCAGCGGCAACTAGGGCAACGGCTCTTTCACGCTGACTTTCCCCATCTAGTGTTGCAATTAGTGTATTGCCGGGCTGAGTTAACATACGCGCTGTAGATTGCATCTGCAGTTGACTGTCAACGACAACTCTCAACGGCTGCTGCAACTCATCCTCAACACCCAATTGTTCACTGGTTATGCGCACAGTCAATGACGGATCATCCATCAACTGAGTTCCAATGCCAGTAATAATCGCACAACTTTTTGCACGTAATTTTTGAACATCATGGCGCGAAGCCGGAGTGGTCACCCACTGGCTCTGTCCACTGGCCATGGCTGTTCGGCCATCGATACTAGCGGCCATCTTAACCAACACCCAGGGTAAACCATGTTCGTGACGTTTGATAAACCCCTGATTTAACGCTCTTGCCTGATCTTCTAGTAACCCGCAGTCAACCTCAATGCCGGCATCTTTGAGTAACTGAATTCCCTGACCGCACACCTCGGGATTAGGGTCCTCACAGGCTATTACAACTCTCGCCACACCAGCTTCTATTAGGGCGCCTACACAGGGTGGCGTTCGACCCTGATGACTGCAGGGTTCAAGTGTCACATAAACACTGCAACCTGTTGGATCACTCACCATTTTGAGCGCTTCGATCTCAGCGTGGTTGCCGCCCACTGGCTTGGTATAACCTTCGCCAACAATATTTTCATCAAGACTGATAACGCATCCAACCGCAGGATTGGGCGCCGTGGTAAACCGACCTTTGGCGGCCATCACCAGCGCCCTCGCCATCATCTCGCGGTCATGGATCGAAAAACTCATTTTTTTGCGCCTATGACGGGCTTGGCGTCGCTCAGTCGATTCAGCTCATCTTGAAATTCACTCAAATCTTGAAAACTTCGATAAACCGAGGCAAAGCGAATATAAGCAACTTCGTCTAAGTCTTGAAGTTGGCGCATAACCTCTTCACCAATAATACGTGAAGAAATTTCACGCTCTCCCGTGACTTGTAAGAAATGTTTTATGTGTGACAGAGATATCTCAATCTGCTCAATCGAGACTGGTCGCTTCTCAAGCGCACGCTGCAAGCCTGCGCGCAACTTATCTTCATCGAAGGGCTCTCGGTTGCCATCGCTTTTAATTACCCGCGGCATGACCAGTTCGGCCAGTTCATAGGTCGTGAATCGTTCACTGCAATCCACACACTCACGCCTTCGGCGAACTTGCCCACCGTCAGCGACCAAGCGAGAATCGACAACTTTGGTGTCATCAGCATTACAAAATGGACAGTACATAGCGACGCTCAGAAAAATGGTGGCTTAGTTTAGCACATTGGCGGCAGTTTTCAGACTACTTCAGGCTAGGGTTTATCCATGGGCGCAACACCCACATCTTCGCCTGAGTGCGCGTACTCCATACCTTTGGGCGTGAATACCGTTCGGTGCCTAGCACCCGGTAAAACTGGATCATTAACCTGGTAACCAGCATCCCCTGGATACAAACAAACCATTTGTCCATCCAACTTACATAGTTTAGGAGTGACTTCAAAAGGGTTACGCGCCGCAAGCATGTGACAGGCGCCTTCTGCATCTTCACAGTGGCTAATCAGACTGAGGGCAAGATACGTAGGTGGCATAAGCGTTAATTCGCCGAGGTGATAAAGTTCCATCGACTTATGCAGGCTTATCCACTGAAACTCATGAATTTCAGAGCCGTCGATTAATATGTCTTCTGAGTGCTGGATAGCTCTAGTAGCAAAAAACCACGTCGCAAAACGTCGCCGCTCTCCAATGGGTGTGGTCCAGTTACAAAAGTGTATTAGGCTATCTTCAGTCACTGTCAACCCACATTCTTCGTGCACTTCTCGCACCGTCGCGGTTCGTGCTGCCTGTTCCTCAGAGCTAGCAACCTCCAACTCGGATTGATCAATGGCACCCCCGGGAAATACCCATGCACCTCCGGCAAAGGCAAGCTTGGCGTTGCGACGTAGCAGCAACGTTTCAAGCCCTTCAGGGCCATCACGAAGAATAACGGCAGTTCCCGCTAAACGAATCGATGTCGACAAATCTGTCATAGTTTCTGCCTACTGTTTTACCCAGGGAGCCACACTCACCTTGCTATTACTTCATTAGCCATAAACTGGAAAACGTGCACAGACTTCCAGTACTTTCGATTTAACATCTGCGATGACTGTTTCTGAGTTGCCAGCTTCCAAACTATCAAGAATGTCACACATCCAGTGGGTTAATTGGACAGTTTCATCGAGCCCAAACCCTCGGGTAGTAATTGCCGGCGTACCCACACGCAATCCAGAGGTGACAAAAGGAGATCGCGGATCATTGGGCACGGCATTTTTATTCACGGTTATAAATGCCTGTCCCATTGCTCGATCGGCATCGGTTCCCGTATATTCCTTGCCAATTAAACTCACCAACATAAGGTGATTTTCCGTACCGTTGGATACAATCTCGATACCGCGCTCGATAAACGTCGCAGCCATAGCTTTTGCATTGGCAACCACCTGCTTTTGATAGACAACAAATTCCTCACTAGCTGCCTCTTTAAATGCTACCGCTTTCGCCGCAATCACATGGCACAACGGGCCACCCTGACTACCTGGAAAAACCGCAGAATTACATTTTTTGGCGATATCAGCATCATTAGTCAAAATAATGCCGCCACGGGGTCCACGCAACGTTTTGTGCGTGGTAGAAGTAACGACATGTGCATGTGGGATAGGGCTGGGATAAACACCCGCTGCCACTAGGCCTGATACATGAGCCATGTCTACAAGTAAGTAAGCGTTCACTTTATCAGCTATCTCACGAAATCTAGCCCAATCCATAATGCCCGAGTAAGCAGAGAATCCGGCGATAATCATTGCTGGCTTATGCTCAATCGCCAATGCCTCGACTTGATCATAATCAATAAGACCCGTTTCTGCATTCAATCCATATTGCACTGGGTTATAAAGTTTTCCAGAAAAGTTAGGCTTAGCCCCATGGGTTAAATGACCGCCATCTGCAAGACTCATTCCCAAGATTGTATCGCCACCTTTGATGAGCGCCAAAAAGACAGCGCTATTGGCCTGTGATCCCGAGTGCGGCTGGACATTGGCATACTCTGATCCATACAAGCTCTTTAATCGCTCTATGGCCAACTCTTCAGCCAAATCAACATATTCGCAACCACCGTAGTATCGCTTGCCGGGATAACCTTCCGCATACTTGTTGGTCATTTTGCCACCCTGAGCTTCCATAACGGCCAAACTGGTGTAATTTTCAGAAGCAATTAACTCAATATGCTGCTCTTGTCTCTGATCTTCACTCTGAATAGCCTGCCATAATTCGGGGTCAATCTTTGCAATTGTCTGGTCTTTTTCGAACATGATGGAATTTTGTCCTGGAGGTTAGGTGATTTTTAAAGCGTGTGATTCTACCTTATTTGAGGTGACTCTTACAGCATCAAAACGAAGGTTACGTTTCTTTTACCGCCGCATTTAGTTATTTCTCAAATAGCGCCATTGACTCTACGTGGGCGGTGTGAGGAAACATATCCATCACCCCCAAATTCTTAAGTTTGTAGCCGGCCCTAATCAAAAAATCAGCATCTCTAACCATGGTAGACGAGTGGCATGAAATATAGATAATTTGTTTAGTCCCTGACTTGGCCACCCAAGGCATTATTGCCGCTGCGCCATTACGCGGCGGATCAAGAACAATAAGATCGATGGATGAGGCAATCTTGCTCACCTTTTTTAGGCTTGCTGCATCATTTAAATCGGCAACCACGAACTGGGTGTTATCAATCGCGTTACTGCGGGCATTTCCATTTGCAGCGACGACCAGCGATGCCAGGCCTTCGACGCCAATAACTTGATTAAACTGCTTAGCCAGCGGCAGCGATAGATTGCCAGAACCACAAAAAAGGTCGATCGCAACCCCTGTATTTTCAACTGAAACCAATGCCAGCATCTGTTCAATCATACTCCGATTGATGCTGTCATTAACCTGAATAAACTGGCCCGGCTCAAAACTGAGTTTTATATCGTCTTTGACACCAAAATAAAGCCCGTCTTCACCATCATCTACGCGCGAAAAGCGTCCATTTTTGGATACTTTCCACCACAGTTGCGTAGTCATCTCAGCCACGACATTAAGAGCTTTCACAACCGAGGTTAACTCAGCGTCAAACAGGCTTCGGCTGGCCTCAACAGCAACCGCCAAGGCATTATCTGCAGCGACCAGTTCTATTTCGAAAATCTTAATATCCGCACCAAGTGCATTTAGTATTGAAGGCAGAGCCATTAGCAGCGCATCCAGCGATTTATCCAGCACCATACAACTAGCAATCGGCTCGATACGATTGCTACCTGGGTTGTGGAAGCCTACCAAAAACTGTCCGTCTCTCGCCCTCTGAACTGCAAGCCGCGCGCGCCGCCGGTAATTCCATTGGGGACCGACGAGGGAATCGAGGGTATTTTCGGGCTCCAGCCCTACTCGTTGAGCGCTATTTAAAAGTTGTTGTTTTTTAAACTCGATCTGCTCCGAGTGTTGCAGATGTTGCAAACTACACCCGCCACATTTTGAAAAATATCTACATTCCGGTTCTGTGCGATATTGTGACGCCGACAGCACCTTGGTCAACCGCGCCTCTGCAAAATTGCGCTTCTCATTGGTTACTCTGAACTCAACATCTTCTCCAGGCAGAGCGCCCTCAACAAAAAAGGCTTTCCCATTGATCCGTCCAACGCCCCGCCCATCATGAAGAAGGTCATTAATTTCACAACTTAAGCTTGGCTTTTCACCCATAGTGTCTTCTTAGTGTTTGTTGAAGGACGTTTAACGAAAGATCGATAACCAGTTTAACCGAATTGGCGACTATAAAACGCACAATAAAAAATCACCAAGTAATTGATTGGCCATCCCAGTCCAGATAAGACAATTCGCCATCGATCTCTGCCGAGTCCATGATTATTGCCAATCGCTCAGCGACAAATTCTGTTGTAAATAATTTTCCAGTTGGCACTGTTGCTTGGAAGGGTTTAGACAGAGCAGTGTCAGTAGTACCTGGGTGAAAAGCTATAAATTTAACGTTTTTTGCTCTTCGTCCATATTCAATGGCAGCTGTTTTTAGAATCATATTTAACGCAGATTTAGATGCTCTGTAGGCATACCAGCCTCCCAGATGATTATCACTGATGCTGCCTACCCGCGCGCTCATTGTCGCGACAATGCACGGATTCTGACCTTTTAAAATCTTAAAGAGCAACTTTAGCCAAAGCGCGGGCACAACAGTATTGCTGTGGAAAATATCCTGCAGTGCACTGCCATTTATGTCTTCGAGGCGTTTTTCGGGCCACAGCGTATCCGAGTGCAGCAGCCCATGACAAATACATACTCTGCTAAACGTACCCGCGTGAGGCACTAGCTGACTGGCCACTTCAGCCATAGCCGTTTCGTTGTACTCGGAGGTTAACCAAACTAGTTTTCGAGCACTTTTTGGGTCGCCCAAGCCCGAGGGTTGCTGTTTACTGCTTATCGCGAACACCTGACCAACTGCAGGGTCATTGAGAAATTCCGCGACCATTGCTGAGCCCAACCCACCACTGGCTCCGAGAACGATTGCGCTGCTAGCTACATCAATCATGGCTTCGGCTCATTATCTACCGTACATGTATCACAGCGTGACTGACCGCTTATCAAGGATGAAATACTACGCCGATATCGGGCAAAAAAAACATACCCTAGATTGGCCACTTGCTTGAACAGGGGCCATCGCAAAATTGCCACCCAGTGCCGCTTACCGACTAAAGCCCACGCCTCATAGGTAACATCCAAAGCATAAATAATTGTTCCATCGGCCAATTCCCCATGAAGTATGCGATCTGCTTGCGGAAGATCAATATATGGAAAACGCCCTTCAAATCCATCGGCGTAGATATCTTCATAGGCAATTGAATCATTGCTATCAAGCTTTCTCAGATGGTTCATTTCAGCAGCGCAGAGCGGGCAACCACCATCATAAAAAATCGTTAATTCAGCCATTTCTTAAATATCCCGAAGCATTAAAAAGATCACCACGACATGCATTAACAATACCGCACTGGTTAATTTAACCCGCATTTTCCAGTAATTAGAAGCAGTTTTAGTCAAGCGCTCCACCCATAGTAAACTGGCAAAGCCAACAAATAAAACGGTGACTGCGAAGACCGTCATGATGGATGAAATAAAGATCACCAGCAGCGCCAACCAGGCAGTCAGCGAAACCACATTACTGAATATTACTGCGGCATTAGTCGCTGTGCTATTACCGCCTGACTCCCACTTAGCCCAGAGGGTTCCGGCCATAAAACTCAAAATTACTGCGCTATAACTGATGAACACATAAGGAGCATACAAATTGAAAATAGCCGCGCTCTGCAATCCTGGGCCATTCATTACCGCATTTAGCATAACCACAGCAGTAATGAAAAAAGGCAACAACCCTGCGTAGCCAAGCACTTTCATGATGCTGGGCATCAGAGGCCCTTGAGAATTTGACGGCATGATTTCTCCTTTTCGATGCGCTTGATACGGCATTGACAGGCAGCTAGATTAGTTATCGGCCAGCTAGGCGAATGCTGTTTTATACATAGGCGATCCGCGGGCACAACCTGCGCGTAAATAATGCCTAACAGATTGATCATAGACGGTGAATATACGCATGCTAAAAATTGGAATTTTCCTGTTTTCTAATGATCTTCGTCTTGAAGATAATCCCGCTTTGGCATTGGCATGCCGCGAAATGGATAAACTGGTTTGCCTATATTGCCCATCGCAACCTTCCACGAAAACCAGGGTACGCGGGCCCGGTAAACTTTCTCACCATCGGCTTCATTTTTTGCAGCAGTCGCTACAGACCCTGGACCAAAATCTTCATTCCCAACAACAGCACTTACTGGTTCGAGAGCAGCCATTGCTCGATGCAGTAGCAGAGCTAATTACCCTGCATGATGTTACTCACCTATATCGTAGCTGCAATGCTGGGTGGTATGAAAACCATGAATGGAATACTTTAGTCTCTCGGTACCCGGGAATTGTATTTCAGCAAAAGCATAGCCATACCCTATTTACGCAAGATGAGCTGCCATTTGAACTAAGCGACTTGCCTACTAGCTTTTCTAAATTTAGGCGCCTCATTGAACCTATCACTGCAAGCCCGCCCACCTTAAGGCCGCCCTCAATGCCACCAAGTCCGTCACCTGAGGTTGCCTCCGAATTTTTAAAAACTAACATTCATGAAAAAAACAGTTGCACCTTCGAAGGTGGAGAGAATGCTGGTCATCAGCATCTTAATAGTTACTTTAGCCAAAAGCTGGCCAGCAGCTATAAACTCACACGCAATGGTCTAGACGGCATGGACTACTCAACCAAATTTTCCCCATGGCTGTCCAACGGATGTCTTTCTGTCCGATCGGTAATTGCGCGACTGCGCGACTACGAAAATGATATTGAGTCTAATGACTCAACATATTGGATCTACTTTGAGTTGCTATGGCGCGAATACTACCAGTGGTATGCTCATAAACATCAATCAGCACTGTTTACCTTCAAGGGCATTAGCGCAAGCAACCCTAACACCAGTTTTTATCCGCAGCGCTATCAGAAATGGTGCCATGGCAATACACCCTTCCCAATCATTAATGCTCTGATGCACCAACTCAATACGACGGGTTATATGTCTAATCGAGGGCGTCAACTTGTGGCTAGCTGCTTTGTTCACGAGCTCAATTTAGACTGGCGTTACGGTGCTTCTTATATGGAGCAACAGTTAATAGATTACGACACTGCATCTAATTGGGGCAATTGGCAGTACTTAGCGGGTGTTGGCGCTGATCCAAGAGGTCACAGAAAGTTTGACTTAAATAAACAAACAGCGACCTATGACCCTCAAAGCGAATTCATACATCGCTGGCAAGGTCATACTAAATTGGTTACTTTAGATTCAGTGGACGCTTCCGACTGGCCAATTTAACAACTCCCCATGCCGGGCAAATAGACGTCTGGGTGACTCCCCTCACAACGATGCCAACAGAGTCAACAGAGTCAACAGAGTCAACAGAGTCAACAGAGTCAACAGAGTCAACAGAGCCAAAAATACCACTATTTTGGCGCCTACGTAGTAAGACTACCATTTGGATGAGCCCTTAAGTGACCAATAATCAACTACCGTTCACGTTCTGACGAAAACCCCAGTGCAAATGCAAGTTTATGGTAACTAACTGAAAAAATTAGCTTTTTTGAATCTCGCTTACTAACTAGCCTCTAGTTTTTGATTAAAAAAACGAACGCAAGCCACATTTTTAAGGTCATCCGACGGGAATAAATTGCACTCTAGGCAAAAAAAGATTAACTTCTGACTTCCGAATTCCGTTAAAACTTGTTTTTTTAGGGATTTGTACTATGAGGTGCGGGTTGCTCTCCTTCCGAAAGGTATCCGTCACCATCAACAACAATAATATATAAGGGTTTTTACAATGACTGATAACTTATCTTCCGGCGATTACGTCGGCATGTCCTTTTGGTTGATTTCTATGGCGCTAGTTGCTGCCACAGCTTTCTTCTTCGTTGAACGCGATCGTGTTGCTGGAAAGTGGAAGACGTCTTTGACAGTTTCTGGTTTGGTTACATTAATCGCTGCGGTGCATTACTTCTACATGCGTGACGTGTGGGTTGCCACTGGTACATCTCCAACTGAATTCCGTTACATTGACTGGCTATTAACAGTGCCATTATTGATGATTGAGTTCTACTTGGTTCTATCTGCAGTAACTAAAGTGCCTGCTGGTGTCTTCTGGCGTTTACTGATTGGCTCGATCGTTATGCTTGGCTTCGGCTATGCTGGTGAGACAGGCATGATGGGTACAACAAGTGCCTTTGTTCTTGCAATGGCTGGTTGGGGATTCATCATTTGGGAAATCTTCAAAGGTGAAGCAAGCCAGATCAATGCTGGACTTTCAAACGCTAACGTTCAGGGCGCATACAAGGCAATGCTTATTTGCGTAACTATCGGCTGGTCCATTTATCCTATTGGATACATCTTCGGTTACATGCTAGGCGGTGCTGATGCAGGAACGTTGAATGTCGTTTATAACCTAGCTGATTTTGTTAACAAAATCGGGTTTGGTGTGATCATCTGGGCAGCTGCAGTTGCTGATTCAGAGTAAGTAATAGTGATCTTGGTAGAGAGCCAGCGGTGCTGGCTCTCTATTTCAAGGGCCTCTGTTATTTAAGTTCGTTTTAAAATAAAAATAAAATAAGACCAAAGGGTACTCTAAATGTCCCCAGTAAAATTAGTATCAAAGGGGTTAGACCGGCTGTCACAACTTGATAGTCTTTACCAACGAGAAATGCCTCAATCAGATAGCAGTCTATTTGCTGCTGCTCAGTATCATTTCCAAAACCCTGGAAAGTCCTTTAGAGCGCAACTAGCTTTAACCAGCGCTAGTGGGCTCAATTTAGATATACAAGATTCTTTGCATTGGGCAGCAGCTTGTGAGCTTCTGCACAACGCATCACTGATACATGATGATATTAGCGATGCCAGTACACACCGGCGTGGACAGGCTAGTATTAATGAACATTTTGGCTCAGACATGGCACTCTGTCTTGGCGATTGGATGGTGGCAAAATCATTCGAACTCGCCGCTAGAAATAAGACCAATGGCAGCCAACTCATAGTCCTTTTGGCTCAGGCAATGCAAGAGACCTGTAGCGGACAAATATCAGATATTAACCAACGCCAATGCGCGGCATTGTCGGCGTGGGAACAAATTGCTAAAAGTAAAACAGCACCTCTGCTAATCGCACCTATCAAGGGTGCTGCCATTTGTGCCGGCCTTGATGATAAAAGTGACGTTTTAGAAAGGCTTATCGGATTTTGTGCTCTGAGTTACCAGGGTCGTAATGATATCAATGATATTGTTCCCTCAAGCCACCGCTCCAGCGATCTCGACGGGCGTAAACCAAACTTAGTGATCAGCCTCTACGCAGATTCCTACACTGCCATCAGTCAAACCTTTAACCAGTGGTATACTTCTGCTGACACCACTGATGTCAGTCATTGGCAGAAACAGATTGCCAGTAGCGAAACTATTTTGCAGGCGAATCAGTTGGTAGAGTACTGGTTGTCTCAGGCAGATCTATTAGTGCCATTAATGCCCAATGAGTTGCGGGCGGTTGCTGAAGGTCTTGTTGCATCAGTGAAACAAACCGCTGCCGTAGAACGTCAAGAGCAGTTAGCCTAGAAGATCAAATATGGAAAACCCGCAGTCCCACCAGGTGCTTGCGCGGCATGGTAAATCGTTTTATTGGGCTAGTTTTTTTCTCGGCTCTAAATTAGCCGATCGTGCGGCCCGTCTCTATGAATTTTGCCGATTCGTCGACGATCTTGCTGATGGTGACTTACCTCACAGGCAAGAGTCTCTTGAAGATATTCGCGCTTGTCTGGGTCAACATGGTGATCAGAGCAACGACCTTAACATTCCTGAACTCGATAATTTCTTAGACTTAGCCCAACATAATAATATACCCCTGTCCGCTGCCAGGGAGCTACTCGATGGCATGCTACTCGATCAACAACCTACTCAACTGAGCACTGAACGGGACCTGCTGCGTTACTGCCATGCTGTTGCCGGTACTGTTGGGTTGATGATGTGTCGCGTCTTAGAGTGCACACAACCCAGAGCCGATAGCTTCGCGATTGATTTAGGAATCGCTATGCAGTTAACTAACATCTCAAGAGATGTTCTAGAGGACGCAAAAATGGGCAGGCGTTACCTACCCGCAAACTGGTTTGAGTCGGTGGTCTCGGCTGAGCAGATCGCTGCCGCAGAAACTGATTGTCAACAGTCTGTCGCTCAGGCCATAGACCAATTATTGCAGTTATCAGAACATTACTACGCCAGCGCCTTGGCGGGTATTCGGCTTTTGCCATTTCGATCCAGGCTCTCAATCGCTATTGCCCTGCGTGTCTACCGCCAGATTGGATGGGTACTTCGTCGGCAGAAACTAGCTTGGTGGAAAGGCAGAGTCATGGTTGGCAAAGCTGAGAAAGCCCGATTGAGCGCGCGTAGCCTAACAGAGCTATTGCCGATTAAGGTGCCCGACCACAATAAGAGTCTTCATCAGCATTTAGAAGGATTAGCCGGTGTCCAAAATCACTGACATTCATCTGGATGTAGCGATTATTGGCGGCGGTAACGCGGGTATAACCTTGGCCTCAACACTATCCGCTCAACCCTCGCAATTAAAGACGCTAGTATTTGAACCTAAAACGCCTCAGCAGCGCGATTGCTGCTGGAGTCTTTGGGCAACCCCAGGCCAAAGTAAAAATTTAGATAAATCAATACTGGGTAAATGGGCGCAATGGCGCCTAATTGACGACTCTAGTGAGGTACTGCTTAAAAGCCACAACTACGAATATATCACCCTCAGTGCGGAAAGATATCTACAGCACTGCGAAGATAGTTTGGCGGGCTCGGTTGGCATCCAGCGTTGTGCCGTCGACCAACTGAGTCAAGGCTCTGGGAGCGTTGTATTCCAAGCGGGTGGGCAAAGCTATACAGCAAAAAACCTGTTTGATAGTCGACCGCCTGTTGTTGCCAGTAATAGTCTGCGCCAGCATTTCATGGGCTGGGAAATTCGCACAAAAACTCGAATAAGTGAAACTGACATTGCCACCTTAATGGATTTTCGTGTCGACCAATCTCGGGGCTTGCATTTTATCTATGCCCTACCCTTTTCTGACCATCATCTGTTTATCGAGTCGACCATGATCTCTAAGACTCTAGAAGATAAGCAGTGGTATCGAGATGCCATCAGCCACTGGTTGCAGCGGCACGGCATCGAGGTTGATGAACTACTCAGGGAAGAAATCGGTGTGATACCTATGGAAGAGATTCCACACACTGCCCTAACGTCAGCCTCCATAGGAGCCGCCAGTGGTGCCGTGCGACTCTCATCAGGCTATGCGTTTGCGGCGATTCAAGCACAAATGACAAGGCTTGCCGGGGGTATTGCTACGGGTGATTATTCAGTACCTAAGCCCACATCAAGTTATCTTAGCGCCATGGATAGAGTATTTAATGGAGTTCTGCTGTCGCGACCCGATCTCGCTGTGGATATTTTTATGAGTACCGGGCGAGCTCTTAATGGCGATCAGTTCGCACGGTTTATGCTCGGCTCTGCGAGCTTATGGGAATGGATTAAAGTAATTTCCGCAATGCCAAAACGAGTATTTATTCGTCAAGTTTGCGCTCAGGTATTTGGTCATGACTAGCCTAGACTATATCGCCATAGCCGCGGTATTGATAATCGGGGTGCCCCACGGGGGCTTAGACGGTGCATTGGCGCGTCGCGTCGGCTGGGCGCCCAATCTTGCTGGCTGGCTTACATTTCATATTGCTTATTTAGCAATATCGGCATTAGTTACCATCATTTGGTGGTGGTTTCCAGCCACCAGCTTAGGTGTTTTTTTACTCATCTCTGCAGTGCACTTTGGTGTCAGTGACATTCGCCACATTATGCAGTTGGGGAAGAATCACTGGCTACCCGTGCTGGCGCATGGTGGATTGGTAGCGATTGCAATACCGGCTTTTCATACAGAGGAAGTTGTCGCTATTTTTGCCATCTTGGTGGGGGATTCCGGTGCTCAGAGTTTAATCTCAATAATTGAGACTGCATTAAAGCCATATTTTATGATAGTGACCACTTACTTTCTTTACAGTATCAGAGCAGATGAATGGCGAATCACAGCTGCTAATCTTGTTGTATTGCTCCTAATCGCCTACTGGGCAGCACCTCTAGTAAGCTTTGCTGTGTATTTTTGCCTATGGCACAGTCGCTCACATACTCTGCGTATATGGCACAGTATCGATGCCATCCATAGACGCCGTTGCTTGCTAGAAGCTGCTGCATACAGCATCCTGGCATGGCTCACTGCTGCTGTATGTTTTTGGTATTTTAAAATGACACCTGATGCTGCACTGATACAATTGACCTTTATTGGTTTGGCCGCTCTGACGGTACCTCATATGCTCTTAGTCGATTTCGCTGACTCAAAACTTCATAGGTTAATGGCATGACAGACATTAGCAATCGTAAAGACGACCATATTTCATTAGCCATGAACGCTGAGCACCAAGGTGTCGCTGCATCGGGTTTTGATCAGATCTGCTTTGAACACAACCCCTTGCCTGAACTAGCGCTTAATGAGATTTCTACTCAGACACAATTTTTAGGTGTCGAGTTGTCTGCACCCATTATTATTGGCGCTATGACCGGAGGTTGCGACAACGGTGATATGATTAACCAGCACCTTGCTGAAGCCGCCGAACACTGCAATATACCCATGGCACTTGGCTCTCAGCGTGCTGCCCTTGAACTAGGGCTAGAGCAAAACGTACGACGGTGGGCTCCTAATGCGATTATCTTGAGCAACCTGGGTGCCACCCAATTGCAACAGCATGGTACTGACTTTGCGCAACGCGCCGTAGATGCAGTCCGTGCCAATGCCCTGATGATTCATCTGAATCCTCTGCAGGAACTTATTCAACCTAAGGGTGATCGTAACTGGAATAAAGTGCTAGAGGCTATTCAGCAGTGCTGCGAAGATTTGTCCGTTCCAGTCATTGTTAAAGAAGTTGGTTCCGGAATCGGCCCCAGTGCTGCCGGCAAACTAATTGATGCGGGCATCGCCTGGATTGAAGTAGCGGGACGCGGCGGTACTAGCTGGGCAAGTATTGAAATGGCGCGTAATGAGTCTATAAGAGAGCGGCAAATTGCCGAGCCCTTTCTCAACTGGGGAATGGATACAGTCGCTTTGATTCCAAGGCTTAAACAGCTCGATAACAACCTCAAATTAATAGGTTCTGGCGGCGTTCGGCATGGTTTGGATATTGCACGTTGTATCCGACTAGGCGCTCAGATGACCGCTCTAGCTCAACCCTTTTTAGAGCCCGCGTTGCAATCAACAGAGGCGGTTGTTGAGAAAATATCAATATTGTCTGAGCAATTGCGTTGGGCAATGTTTCTCACCGGCAGTCAAAATCTTGACCGATTAACTGTTGCACCGCTGATAACAAGCTAAAGCCACGAAACGTATTTGTAGTGACCAGTGATTGAATGCCAGCGCTCAGGCTTAAACGCTAAAGAACCATATTCAGAATAAATCAACTCGATTGAATAAAACAACTAGACCGAGACTTAATCTTAGGCATAAACTAGCCTGCAAGATGTAGTCAGCGTATAGATGCCATCTATGACATTAATAGTTTAATTTCTAAATTAAATAAATGCAAGTGGTTATCATTTGCATTTGAAAAAATTATAAATATGTAATACCCGGCAGGTCTCTAATAGTTAACATCGCTCTTTCTTACAAAAGAGCGGGCACATGAGGTGATAAAGATGAGTAATGATACACAAGGCAAATGCCCCGTCATGCACGGTGGATTAACAAGCAATAGTTCAAGCGGAACCAGTAATCGCGACTGGTGGCCCAATCAGTTAAATTTAAGTATTCTTCACCAGCACGATCAAAAGTCTAATCCTATGGATGAAGATTTTGATTACAGTGAAGAATTCAAGAAACTTGACTATGCAGAGCTAAAACAAGACCTGCACGACCTAATGACAGACTCTCAAGACTGGTGGCCAGCAGACTATGGTCACTATGGCCCATTTTTCATCCGTATGACCTGGCATGTTGCCGGAACCTACAGAACGGGTGATGGGCGCGGGGGCGGCGGCACTGGTGCACAACGTTTTGCACCACTCAATAGCTGGCCTGATAACGGCAATCTCGACAAAGCCAGACGACTTCTGTGGCCTGTTAAGCAAAAGCATGGCAACAAAATAAGTTGGGCAGATCTGCTTATTCTTACGGGTAATGTCGCTATCGAATCTATGGGTGGCAAAACCTTTGGTTTTGGTGGTGGACGTCCTGACATCTGGGCCCCAGAAGAAGATATTTATTGGGGTGCAGAAACCGAGTGGCTGGATAACAAACGTTACACCGGCGAGCGCGAACTGGAAAATCCATTAGCGGCAGTGCAGATGGGTCTAATCTACGTCAATCCAGAAGGACCGGATGGCAACCCAGATCCACTACTCAGTGCTTTCGATGTGAGAGATACGTTTGCTCGAATGGCAATGAACGATGAAGAAACTGTAGCCCTAGTGGCTGGCGGCCATACCTTTGGTAAAGCACACGGTGCTGGCGATGCCGGACTTGTTGGCGTTGAACCTGAAGGCGGACCTATTGAAGATATGGGCTTTGGCTGGAAGAGCACGCACGGCTCCGGCCAAGGCAGTGACACAATCACTAGTGGCTTTGAAGGTGCTTGGACTGCCAACCCCACTACTTGGGACAACGGATACTTTGATCTTCTTCTTGGCTACGAGTGGGAGCTAGTGAAAAGCCCTGCAGGTGCGCAGCAATGGCACCCAATTAATCCAGCTGAAAAAGATCTGGCACCAGATGCCGAAGATGCATCTAAGCGCGTGACTACATTCATGACCACCGCTGATATCGCCATGCGTGAAGATCCTGCCTACCGCGCAATTTCTGAGCGGTTCCACAAAAACCCTGATCAATTTGCAGACGCCTTTGCGCGCGCTTGGTTCAAGTTGCTGCACAGAGATATGGGCCCCATTGCTCGCTATCTTGGCCCAGAAGTACCTGCCGAAGAACTCATTTGGCAAGACCGCGTGCCTCATGGTGCGGCAGACTATGATGTTGATGCCGTTAAGGCGAAGATTGCCGCTAGCGGTTTAAGTGTTCAAGAAATGGTTGAAACTGCTTGGGCAAGTGCCTCTACTTATCGTGGTTCAGATATGCGTGGTGGCGCTAACGGCGCACGTATTCGTCTTGCACCGCAAAAAGACTGGGCAGCAAACAAGCCAGAGCAACTCTCTAAAGTATTAGCCGTTCTAGAAGCTATAGCTGCAGAGTCTGGCGCCTCGATTGCCGATGTCATTGTACTGGCCGGTAATGTTGCCATTGAACAAGCATCTGGCGCTAGTGTTCCATTTGCTCCTGGCAGAGGTGATGCTTCACAAGAGCAAACCGATGTTGAGTCATTTGATGTACTCGAGCCTAATGCTGATGGCTTCCGTAACTACCTGAAGAAAATGTATTCAGTTAGTGCTGAAGAAATGATGCTCGATAAAGCACAACTCCTTGGTTTAACCGCTAAAGAGATGACCGTGCTGGTTGGTGGGCTTAGATCTCTGGGCATTAGTGCAGATGATCGCGGCGTGTTTACCGACAACCCCGGTACACTTAGCAATGACTTCTTCGTCAACTTGCTAGACATGGGTGTTGCTTGGGAGACCACTGGAGGCAATAGCTACCAGGGAACTGATCGCGCTAGCGGTGAGAAGGTAAGAACCGCATCAAGAGCTGATCTTGCCTTTGGTTCTAACTCTCAACTTCGTGCAATCTGTGAGGTCTATGCCACAGCAGACGCAAAAGCAAAATTTGAGAAAGACTTTATTGCCGCTTGGAATAAGGTAATGAATGCTGATCGGTTTGACTTAGCGTAACGTTGTAAGGCTATAACGAAAAGGGCTTGGTTAACCTTAGTTACCAAGCCCTTTTTTGTGGGTTAAGCAAAACCTAAACACCCCGCTGACTAATTATCTCATCAGGACGCTAAATAATTTGGGTTTTGCGCTCGGCCCAATACTTATCTTTAAGAAGACGCTTATAGAGTTTGCCGGTAGGATGACGAGGCAACTCCTTATCAAAATCGATAGACTTAGGGCATTTTATTTTGGCTAAGTCCTGTTGGCAAAATGCCATCAGTTCTTGCTCAAAATCTGGCCCCACATCAGCCCAGTCCATTGGCTCAACAACGGCTTTAACCTCTTCTCCGAACTCATCGTTGGGCACGCCAAACACCGCAACATCAGCCACCCTAGGGTGCATGATTAAGCGATTTTCCGCTTCTTGAGGATAGATATTTACACCACCTGAAATAATCATAAAGGCTTTACGATCAGTCAGGTACAAGAATCCCTCTTCATCTAAATGGCCAATATCACCCAAGGTGGTCCAGCCTTTTGGATGTTTAGACTCTTGGGTTTTTTGCGGGTCATTGTAATATTCGAACACAGGGCCATCGGCAAAATAAATAGTGCCTGCCTCTCCAACAGCAACGTCCTTACCCTCATCATCGCAAATATGTAAAACACCCACTATAGCCTTGCCAACACTACCTCTATGGGCCAACCATTCAGCAGAGTTAATGGCGCAAAAGCCGTTACCCTCAGAGCCTGCGTAATATTCAAAAATAACCGGACCCCACCAATCAATCATTTTTTCCTTGATCTCTATTGGGCAAGGCGCCGCTGCATGTATTGCAACCTGGAGAGACGAGACATCGTATTTAGTGCGCACTTGCTCCGGTAATTTCAACATTTTTACGAACATTGTTGGTACCCATTGGCTATGGGTGATCTGATATTTTTCAATTAGACGCAGAGCTTCTTGGTCGTTAAAGTCTTCCATTACGACACTGGTGCCACCAAAGAGTAGTGTCACAAGGTTATAACGTAGGGGCGCTGCGTGATAAAGCGGTGCGGGAGATAAATAGATGGTTTCACTACCAAACCCGTAGAGCCCCTTCGACAGCAACACTAAGTTAGACGACTCATCGCCCACGTTCATATCTGGCAAAGGAATTTTAACGCCCTTGGGTTTTCCTGTAGTCCCGGAGGAGTACAGCATATCAATACCCGCGGCCTCATCAGTAATCGGCTGCTGCGGCATCTGATCACGCAAAGCCTCGTAACTCTCGTAGCCATTTACAGTGCCATTAACCATTAATCTAGATTCAACGAGAGGCATATCACTCAATAATTCAGACGCGAGTTCGGCTTTCACAAAAGAACTAATGAACAACTTTGCACCACAGTCGTTAATAATGTACGCGGCTTCGGTAACCGTTAGCCTTGAACTAATGGCGGTATAAAACAAGCCAGACCGCGCAGCCGCCATACAAATCTCAAGAAACCGGGCATTATTCTCCATCAGCAGCGCGATATGATCGCCGGTTTTTAAACCCAGTGATCTAAACAATTGCGAGGTTTGGCAACTTCTATCATTGAGTTGCCGATAAGTGGTTATTTCACCGCTGCCCGCCATTATGTAAGCTGGTTTATTGGGTGTCTGCTTTGCAAGGTCACCAATGTACATTTAAGAACTCCGTTAGAGGTTTAATACAACAATCAGAATAAGCAGAAAATTAAATCACTATTTGCCACCACACTGCAAATAAAGCGTTAACATTGCTTGAGGATCGCCTGTTAAGGTCGACATTAGAGGTAGTTTTCGCTACTGTCTAGGCCGTTAATCTATTCATTCGGAGTCTTCTATTGAGCAATATAATTACTGAGGTTGTGGCTGGTATTGGGCAAATTACCCTTGACCGTCCAGCAGCACTAAACGCGTTAAGTTTGGATATGGTGCGCGATTTGACCTGCATCCTAAAAACGTGGCGTGAAGACCCTTCCGTTGAAGCGGTTGCGATACGCGGCTCTAACAAACATGGTCCGTTTGGAGCCTTTTGTGCGGGGGGCGACATTCGCTTTTTCCACACGGCGGGTATTGCTAATGATCCTGATCTTGAGGCGTTTTTTACTGAAGAGTACCGACTTAACCATCTAATTTTTACCTACCCAAAGCCTTACATTGCCTTTATGGATGGCATTGTGATGGGCGGAGGTATGGGCCTCTCTCAAGGGGCGTCGCTACGCATCATTACCGAGCGTACTAAAATTGCTATGCCAGAAACTAACATTGGCCTCTTCCCTGACGCTGGTGGCGGTTATTTTTTACCCAAGTGCCCGGGCTATAGCGGCGAATACTTAGGTCTGACAGGAAAGGTGTTGGTTGGCACTCAGGCGCTAGCGGTTAATTTAGCCGACCGAGCAATTAATAGCGACAACCTGGCCGATTACTGGGACAGCCTAACCAATAACGAGATGATGACTGTTACTCAGCGTATTACGCGCCTACACAGTGTCATTGATAGTGCCAAAATACCGGAAGACGATAGTTGGTTGAGCCCTGAGATGGATGAGGCTTTTAACTTCGACACCCCCGCTGAAATCATGCATGCACTAAAAACAAGCGGCTCGCCCTGGGCTATTGAAACCCTTGAAACCCTAGAGAAACGCTCGCCCCTCATGTTGCATGTGTCTCTGCGGCAAATTCGCTTGGGCCGCCATATGAGCCTTGCCGATGAGTTGCGACTTGAGCGCGCATTGGTACAACACTGCTTTTATACTAACCATCTTGACCGTTCTGGCGCTCAGACTGAAACCGTTGAAGGGATTCGAGCATTGGCGGTAGATAAAGATCATAGTCCAGTGTGGAACCCAGCACGTATCGAAGAGGTCACACCCGCGATGGTAGATCCTTTTTTTGAGAGCCCTTGGGCACAAGAAGATCATCCTTTGGCCGATCTCGACTAGGACTTAACATGACAGCGCCCTATTTAAATAAGACTCTCACATGAGCAAAGAACGCAGCCGCGCAATTATTATTGGTTCTGGTTTTGGCGGTCTATCCCTAGGCTTGCGCCTGCAAAGTCTTGGCTTTGACACTACCATTGTTGAAAAACTCGATGGCGCCGGTGGCCGCGCCTATGTGAAAAAGGTCAATGGTTTTACCTTTGATATGGGTCCTACAGTGATTACTGTGCCGCACTTTATTGAGGAATTATTTGCACTGGATCGTGACAGTGACAACTTAGATCAACCAGACTTCCCCGCGCATATTCTCAATGGCGAGCAAAAGCCCGGTATCGCAACGGCGAAGTATGCAGAAATTGTGCCTATCAAGCCGTTCTATCGTATTTACTTTGATGACAAAAGCTACTTTGACTACGACGGCGACCCAGTGAGCACTCGTGAGCAAATTAGTCAAATTGCCCCTGAAGATTTAGACGGTTATGAGCGCTTTCACAAAGATGCCGAGGCTATATTTAAGCGCGGCTTTTTGGAGTTAGGCTATACCTTCTTTAATGACGCCCCCACTATGCTGCGGGTATTGCCGGACCTGCTAAAACTCGACGCGGTACGCAGTCTCTTCTCGTTTACCAGCCGTTACTTTAGCAGTGACAAACTGCGCCAAGTGTTTAGCTTTGAAACCTTATTAATTGGCGGTAACCCACTCGCCGTGCCCGCTATTTACGCAATGATTCACTTCGTTGAAAAAACCTGGGGCGTGCACTATGTTATGGGCGGCACCGGTGCATTGGTGCAGGGCATGGTCAAGAAATTCGAAGAAATGGGTGGCAAAATACGCTACCAAGCAGAGGTTGTCAGCATTGATGTGGCAGACCGTAAAGGCTGGTTTAAAAAACCCGTTATTAAAGGCTTAACGCTTGCCAATGGCGAGGTACTAACAGCCGATGCAGTCATTAGTAATGCTGATTATGCCCATACCTATATGACACTAATCGACCCTAAGCATCGTCGTTGGAACCCCGATTGGCGTGTGCGCAACATGCATTATTCTATGTCACTGTTGGTCGTTTATTTTGGTTTTAAAGACAGTGGTAACCTAGACCTAAGACACCATAATATTATTCTTGGGCCACGGTATGAAGAGCTGTTAACCGATATTTTTAAACGCAAAATATTGGCCAGCGATTTTAGTCAGTACCTGCACGTACCAACCATTACCGACCCAGGCCTTGCGCCCGACGGTCACCACGCTGCCTATACCCTCATACCTGTGCCTCACAATGGCAGCGGCATTGACTGGTCGATTGAAGGCCCTAAATTAACTGACACAGTGCTGCGATTTCTTGATGATGAGGGCTATATCCCCGGTCTAATGGACAACTTAGTGCACAGTGAATTTGTCACCCCAGATTATTTTGAAACCACCTTAAATAGTCACTTGGGTAATAGCTTCGGTGTTGAACCTCGCCTAACTCAGTCGGCGTTCTTTAGGCCGCACAACCGGTCAGAAGATATTAATGGTTTGTATCTGGTGGGGGCTAGCTCGCAACCCGGCGCAGGTACACCGAGTGTCATGATGTCCGCAAAAATGACTGCACGCGCTATTGCCGAGGACTTTTCCGCTACCATTAGCCAATGGCGAGACGAGTAAACTATGTCTTTTGAACTACTCGAAGAATTAGTCACCTGTCCCTTTTGCTGGGAGAGCATTACTCTGTTAATTGATCCATCAGAGTCGCAAACCTACACCGAAGACTGCTTTGTGTGCTGCCGGCCTATACTGGTTAATACTGAGATTCAAGGTGATGACGTTCAAGTGAATATTACCCAGGAAGATCTTGGTTTTTAGCTCATTGAGCCTGCCCTCTTCCCATTTCTACTTAAATCCGTTTGAATGGAGACGCTAGACGGGAATTCACTGGTTAGGAGCTAAGGATGAGGCATTTATATTTAGTTGTTTTACTCGCACTACTCGCACTACTCGCAGGCTGCAATAAGGACACTGGTAAAGCCATTCAGGCGCAAAAAACGATTTACTCTGGTGGTGACATTATCACCATGAACGGCTCCTCGCTTGAGTATGCAGAGGCAGTGGTGATCGACCAAGACAAAATTGTTTTTGTCGGCACAAGAGCCGAGGCTAATAAAAATTATCCCAAGTCCAAGCACCGTCTTCTTAATGGCAGAACTATGATGCCTGGGTTTATTGAGCCCCATGTGCATGCGTCTCTCGCGGCAACTATACTCCCCAACGAAATAATTGCCCCCTATGACTGGGCCTTACCCGGTGAAACCAAGCAAGGTGTCACTGGGCACGATGCTTATATGCAACGTCTAACTGAGTCTGTTACAGCCAAAGCAACTACGGATAAAATCTTCTTTGTGTGGGGTTACCACCAACTTTGGCACGGTGACCTGTCTCGATCACTATTAAATGGCATTTCAACCAAGCAACCTATTGCGGTGATCCATAGATCCTTTCATGAGATTTACCTCAATGATGCCGCCATTGCCGCCATGAACATTACTGAGGATGACTTCAGCAACAACCCACAAGTTGATTGGGCCAAGGGTCATTTTTATGAAGGCGGATGGATGGCGCTGGCTCCAAGGATGGCGCCACTGATGCTGGATAGCAGTAGCTATATGAAAGGCTTGGGTATGATGACTCAGCTAATTAGAAAAAATGGGATTACCACCATTGCTGAACCGGGATTTCCTAGCGTTAGTTTTGAGGGTGAATATGCTCTTTTAAAAGCCGAGATGGCGAAAAACCCACCTTTCGATGTTTACTTGATTCCCAATGGGACCCAACTCGCGTCCATGAAAGGCGGCAACCAAGCGGCACTTGCCTTTATTAAAACGCTACCCAACTACAGCACTGATAACATTACCTTTTTACCCAATCAGGTAAAACTGTTCTCTGATGGGGCGATTTATTCCCAATTAATGCAGATGAAAGATGACTACACCGACGGCCATCATGGCGAGTGGATGACGCCATTAACACTGTTACAACAACAAATGAGCCTCTACTGGAACCAAGGTTACAAACTGCATATACATGCCAATGGCGACAAAGGCATTCAACAGGTTCTGGATTTTGCCGCCGCTGACCAGCAAACCAATCCGCGTGAGGACCATCGTCTAACACTACATCACATGGGCTACTTTACCGACGCCATGGCCCAGCAAATTGCCGACATGGGTGTGGAAGCGTCAGTTAACCCCTACTATTTATGGGCGCTAGCAGACAAGTACTCTGAACACGGTTTAGGGCCAGAGAGAGGTGAGAATTTAGTCGCTTTAAACTCCCTCGCCAAACGGAACGTACCAACCTCCTACCACTCAGACTTTGCCATGGCACCCATTGAGCCACTGACCCTTGCATGGACTGCCATTAACCGCATAACCTCTGGCAAAAATAAGGTATCTCAGGACCAACGTGTTGATACGTATACCGCTATGAAGGCCATTACTATTTCTGCAGCAAGAACGCTAAATCTGGAGAATGATATTGGCTCTATTGAAGCAGGAAAAACCGCCAACTTTACCATTCTCAAAGAAAACCCCTTCAAAGTTGACCCTATGCTAATCAAAGATATAACGGTTTTAGCGACGGTTTACAAAGGTAAATTGCATGTTAACAAGGCGGCTAATTTGAAAAAATCAGGCTTATCTGTGGGACTGATCCGTCCCGGGCGTTTATTTTAATCAATGGGCATTCTTAAAAAAGTAGATTAATTGCCTGTGGAACACACCGCGTCTCGATATGGTTAGTAAATAATCCATTAAAACATTAGGTTACGCAAAAGGTCTCTACCTCCACTTTTATCCCCGTAACTAGCATGATCGGAATCACCCTCTGGTTTGGTTGCAAGGGTATTAGCAAACCAGTTAAATAATCTCGTCGTAATATACTTGTAGACCACGTGGCCAAGGAGAAAATGTTGAGGCCTTAATTTTAAATAGTTAACACGGAAAGCCCTATGAAATTTTCAAAGTTATTTATCTTAATATTTTTCAGTACTTTATTACTCCAAGGATGTGGCAAGGGTACGAAAAATGAGGTCACCCCAACGCCCATTGCACCAGCTGATCCACAAAGCATTGTTGAGGTTGCTGTAGCCAATGGCAGTTTTACAACACTTATTGCTGCACTAGAGGCCACGGGCTTAGATGTGACGCTAAGCGACATGGACAGTAAGTTTACTGTCTTTGCCCCAACCGATGATGCTTTTGCATTATTAGGTCAGGACGTTATCGATGCTCTTTTGGCCGACACAGATACCTTGAGTGACATTCTCACTTATCACGTTATTTCAGGCGAAGTTGACTCAAGCGCCGCAATATCAAGCGCTGGCTCTCTTGTTGAAATGGTCAATGGAGATTCAATCGGTTTGTCTTTGGACGGCGATAATCTTTTAGTCAACACTGCCACTGTAATTTTGGTTGATGTGGCCGCAGACAACGGTGTAATACACGTAATTGATGCTGTACTAACGCCTCCTGCAGACAAAGGAACGCCCACCATGAACATTGTGGACACCGCAGTTGCAGCTGGAGACTTCGGCACTTTAGTGACTGCACTTCAAGCAGCAGGCCTTGACGCAACGCTCGCAGACGAAACGCAGTCCTTTACCGTGTTTGCGCCAACTGATGCAGCGTTTGCGATGATTGACCCGGCAACTCTGAATTTGCTAATTGCCGATACCGATGCTCTTTCCAGTGTCTTGTTGCAACACGTTGTTAGCGACGAAGTAAACTCTGTGACTGCATACACATTGAATGGCTCATCCGCTACCACAGCGTCAGGTGCCGCCATACCGGTGGTCATAAATACGGAGCTAGACACCTTGACCTTTGGTGGTGCCACCGTGCAAACAACTGATATTTATACAACCAACGGAATTATTCACGTGATTGACACCGTTGTAGTTGCTGATGTTGAATTGCCAACGCCGCCTGCATCAATAGTCGATGTTGCGGTCAGTAATGGTAGCTTTACCACCTTAGTCGCAGCGCTGCAGGCCACAGGCTTGGACACTGTATTAGACGACCCAGAGTCAACATTCACCGTGTTTGCTCCTACTGATGCGGCCTTTGCTTTACTAGGGCAAGATACTATAGACGCGCTGCTGGCCGACCCAGACACGCTCAGAGACATTCTTTTGTACCATGTGGTTAGTGGATCAGAGATCTTGCAAGATGGTGCCATTACTGTTGCTCAATCAGGAAGTAACAAAGTGGATATGGCAAATGAAAGGCAAAGCGCTTTAACCTTAGCAGACAGCACTCTTTACATTAATAAGTCTGCTGTTTCTTTGGCGGATGTAAAGGCTGATAACGGTGTAATACACGTGATTGACCAAGTCATTCTTCCACCGCCAGCTGTTACCGATTCAACTCAAACTATTGTTGATATTGCGCTAGCAGACGCAAACTTTTCTACACTAGTTGCGGCACTTACCGCCGCAGACTTAGTGACAACGCTAAGCGATGAGACAGCAACCTTTACTGTCTTCGCCCCAACCAACGCAGCCTTTGACAAAATTGAAGATTCAGCATTAGAAGCGCTATTAGCCGACACCGATGCCTTGACCGGCATATTACTCAAGCATGTAATAAGCGATGCAACAATAGATTCTGTCTCGGCCTATGCCGCTAACGGGGGCGTTGTCACCTCAATCGGCAATGACAGTTTAGGTGTGAGTCTGGTGGACTTTACTCAAACTACCAATGGCGATAGCGACGAAGTTGCCTATGATAGCGCCAGCCAAAGGTTAGTGGGCGGAACTAACTCAACCAATCCAGGTTTTACTCTGTACGCGTTTGATAGCGACCTAGGCTCTGCCGGAAGTACCTGTAACGCCAGTTGTGCAACAAGCTGGCCACCTGTTTCGGTGACCGATGGAGAGGTTGCAAATATTTCTGGATTAAGTTTAGTAACACGTGATGATGGAAGCTCTCAGGCAGCCTACAAAGGCCGACCACTTTACTTCTATTCAGGAGACACCGAAGCATCTGACACAAGCGGCCAAAGCGTTAGTGGGTGGTGGAAAGTTGGCCAAGAGCAAGTCGCTTTGCAAGTACAGGGGTCCAATGTGACTAGCGTAGATATTTACGCCAGCAATGGCATCCTTCATGTTATAGACACCGTTATTACAGCTGCTGACAAGGTCACAGCCGCCGAGACCATCGAGGTTTCAGTTGCAGCGAACAACGACGGGCCGGGTAACGTTTATGTCATTGGTGGTGTTCAACGGAAGGCGTTAACATTGGAAGTTGGAACCACATACACCTTCACCCATCCTTCTGGCCATCCGCTATTGTTCTCAGAAACAGGCGATGGTACTCACAGTGGAGGTTCTGACTACACAACGGGTGTGGACAGCTCAATTGCTGGGACCACTGTTATAGAAGTGACTTCATCAACGCCGACGACACTCTATTACTACTGCAGTCTTCACTCAGGAATGGGTAGTTCTGCAACGCAGTAACATAGCGGTTCGAAAGTCCTAAACAGAAGCCCCTGAAACCAGGGGCTTTTTTAATTTACCTCAACTATCCCCGCATTTAGACTTATTGGTAACTTAGGCCATGACCAAACTCAAACACAGGTGCCTCAGAATCATCTGGCATATCTTCTTGTTGTGCCATAACAGCTACCATGGATGACGGTATCTCAAACGGTAGTTTTCCCTGAGGAGAAAACTGGCCAAAAATCACGTCAAACAGTACCGAATCATAAACTCCAAAGGTGCCAATCAGACCGTCGCTAAGCTGGTTTAGTTCGGTCAAAATAGCCGGACGATTAAGGTCAACCACAGTGATTAAGGTAGCACTCTGACTGTATGCTTGGGCCTTGTCTAACACCGCTTGGCTAAATGCCAAATTGTTATCCGGTAAAATAGTACTCAAAAATTGATCCATCAACTCATCAGACCCTGGGGCTTGGTTGCCGTTAAAGATCGTCGGCAAATACAACACCACTACATCGGCGTGATCCGCGCTATCAACCACTGAGCCGTAGCGCTTAGCCTCATTCGCATCTAAACCATCAACAAAGATTTTAGTACCCTCGGCAAGAGGTAGCGCCGCTGTATGACCCATTTTGTTATTCAGTAACACAATCGACTTGCGCTGCGCTTCTAACCCAGACGCAATATATTCAGGGGTTCGGATAAGCGCGGGTATGGCGTCTTCATCCACCAATGACTGCTCAAATAGGCCGAGCTCAAACTTGTTGAGTAAAATTCTTCGTACTGACTGGTCTATGCGTGCTTCGCTAAGCTCCCCTGACCTGACTAAATCAACAATATGTTCAGGGTCATTCTCACCACCATATTGGTCAACACCTGCATCAATGGACTTTTTATAGCGTTCGCGCACCGACAGCGACTCAACACCCCAAGCGCGGCTGGCGACAATACCCCAGTCAGTACAGACCACACCGGTAAACCCTAATTCGTCTCTCAACAAATCGGTTAGAATCATTTTGTTAAAGCCCATGGCGACGTTTTCATCGGTCTGGTCAACAGGCACACCGTAATACGGCATAATCACCCGTAGGCCATTATCAATAGCTTTTTTAAACGGCTCCACATGGTAATCAAAATTATCTCCCGGATAGACCTGCCGTTTACCGCTAGGCAAATGAGCGTCCAAACCAAACTCCTGTGGCCCACCCCCAGGAAAATGCTTAACCATAGTCATAACACTTTTGTCTGTTAGCGCAGTACCTTGAAAACCTAACATATAGGCGTTAGTCATCTCGGCAGACAACTGTGCGTTAGACCCAAAGGTTCCAAAATTTCTAGCCCAACGGGGTTCCGTGGCTAAGTCCGCCATAGGGTGTAACGCCGTGCGTAGGCCAACGGCACGATACTCAGCTGATGCAATTTCACCAAAACGTTTAACCAAATCAACATCACGCGCGGCGGCAAAACCAAGCTGCGATGGCCATCCAGAAAACCCTTTTACTGAGAACGCGGCAATGCCACCACTGGCTGCCTCATGCAGTGGATCTGAACTGATTGTTAATGGAATACCCAGTCTGGTTGTTGCCGCTATTTTTTGTAGCCTATTAAGTTTCTCAGCAATCTCTAAAGGCGTTGGCGCACCATAGAAGTTAAAGTGGCTAATATGTTTATCAAATATCTCTACGGCATCTATATCTACTCGCCCCATGGCGAAGTGAAAGGCCATCAGCGGAAAATCGGGCTTAATGGTAATGGACGGGTGCAACATCTGACCGACTTTTTCTTCTAAGGTCATCTGGCTTAGTAGGTCTTCAACTCTATCCACTGCCGCGGCTTGAGCATTTTCATAGACATCTAAACGCTGGTTTTTATTTAAATCGCGGTAGGTCACACCATCGCTGATTAGCTCCTCAGCCTCAGGTCCAAGGCTAAGATAAATACGAATTTTATCGTAGGGCT
>Ga0302138_10000136_pt1 | contig 45553 bp, 46 predicted proteins | sample CBN3_321_MG_FD_203110 | JGI IMG/M metagenome (GOLD analysis project Ga0302138, IMG submission 203110) | Marine microbial communities from Western Arctic Ocean, Canada - CBN3_surface | ecosystem: Environmental > Aquatic > Marine > Oceanic | place: Canada: Western Arctic Ocean | collected 2017-09-15 | reverse complement strand
TAAGGGGCTTTAACGATGAGAGGGTTCGATGTGGAATTTGCAGATGAACAACTGTCATAACATTTACCGATGCTTATGACGTCCCAGGTCTCGGGCAAATCTGCCCACATTCCCTGTAAATATTTTTTTGTTTTGGCTTGATCGAATTTTACTTGAAGATCGTCTTCAAAAATGAGGCATGTCTTTGCGCCGGAGGAAAGAAAAGCTTGCAGCACTTGCATGTGGGAGTAGTGGCAAGATATCCGAGCATCGGTGACAGTGGTGCCTGGTAGAATGAACCCTTCGTCTAGGAGTTTTCGTTTGTCGATATATTTTTCCAAGTATGCTGGATGAACATTAGGTTTAATCCCGATGTCATCGAGTATTTTTAGAACACTCTTTCGTCTTTGTGGTAGTGCGATGATATACGCCTTGTCTACAAAGTCATATATCCAATTTTCTTGTTGAGTAAAAGCTTGATTTTCTGATACTGACCCTTTTACCGTAGTGACAATAAACATAAAACATATGACTATAACAACAACAAAACCCAACGCTATACCTGGTATGTATTCCCGGTTGATTGTCATCTTATTAGGGTGATTATTTTATTCTATAAATTAAAATTGGACGAGTTTGATTTATGTCTTTCCCGTTTGTAGGCGAACTGTCGGTTTTGTGGCCTACGACACATTCGCGAATTTGATTTATGTCTTTCCCGAGTTTGATTTATGCACTTTTCATCTGCCTTAGGCAATGAAATAGGAGGTAGGTGTGATGCAAGAATCCAACAATCCAACAATGCAGAAACCCAACGAGCCCAACGAGTCAGATATAGAGAAGAGAAAGACTGAGCCCCTCCATGTGTTGAAAGTAGGGGTTGGAGTAAAGACCTGTCCTTTTTTCACTAAAGCTGGAATCCAGAATATCGGGGATCTGCTGCAGCATACCTCGTCAGAGGACAAGTTAAAGGAGATATCTACGAGGATCGAGGAACTGGCGGTCGGTCGCTCGAATAAGTATAAAAAGTGGTCGAAAATAGAAAACTTAAAAAAAATTAAAGAATATGCGGAGATATACCTGGCTAAGCCTGTGTCTTTGTCATCCGAGATGTCGTGGTTGTATAGTGCTAACGCACAGATGGCAAAATACATAGACGAGGGAGCGCCAAAAACAGTAATCCTGGAAGGACCGAACGACGACGGCGAGATCCGAAGGCTGAGGCTCGTCGCCAAGGAGAGGGGTCCGCTGCTCGAGGTTTTTCAAGTCCCCCAAAAATACGACGAGCGAGGGGAACAGCGTGTAGACACCACTGTTCTGAAGGAGGGAGACCACTGGAAAAACCGGAGCCGGGGAGGGCTCAAGGACGAGACTAACTTCCAGCAGGTGGCAAGTGTTCAGGGCGAGAACACTGTGTTCCAGAAAAGGCTCAACAATTGCCCCGAGATTAAGCGATGTATCGACGAAACTCTGGACAAAATGGAGGCTGCTGAAAGAACATCGATTGGTCGGAAGGAGGTGTTGTACACCAAACACTTTTTACACGAAGCAGTGTCGAAATTGTGCTGGATCGGCACCGACTCGGCAGATCTGGACTTCCTTGCCGAACACCCGAAGGAAGCGGCGGTGTCTCTTTCCGACGACGGAGAAATAGTTGTAAATGTAACTAAACTGTTTATTATGTCCGAGGGGGACATCCCACACATTGGTCTGCGTTTTGTGCTTCGGTACATGGGGGATCGTCGTTTGAAGAGGGGGGAACGGGAAATTAAATACGCTAGGCCTCTTATCGTGACAGACAACTACAGGACCTGGGAAAACTACCAAACCATAGAGGACCTGCCCGATAAAGAGATGGACGCGCTCACCAAAGAGATGTCGGCGAATGAGATATAAGAAGATGCCTCATAAAAAATCATACAATGAAAAACATGAAGGTCGCATCCTTTTTCTCCGGTCTGGGCGGTCTCGATGTTGGATTCCAGAGCGAAGGCTTTGACGTCGTTTGGGCGAACGAATACGACAAGACCATATTCCCGAGCTACCGGGCGAACCACCCCGACACGACGTTGGATACTCGCTCGATAATGGATCTGACGGAGGACGACATTCCAGACGTGGACGGTTTCATCGGCGGACCCCCCTGTCAGAGCTGGTCTGCAGCCGGAGCCAACAACGGCGCAACGGACAGTAGGGGCAAGTGCTTTTTCAAGATACTCGACCTCCTCAAGCAGAAGAAGCCCAAGTTCTTCGTGTTGGAGAACGTCAAGGGCATCCTCGCAGAAAAGCACAAAGGGGCGCTTGCCGACATAATAGACAGCTTTGGGAAGTCGGGCTACCGGGTGTTTTACAAGTGCCTCAACGCGAGCGGTTTTGACGTCCCCCAAGACCGCGAGAGGGTCATTTTCGTTGGGTTCCTTGACCACGCCATTGAGTTTGAATTCCCGACGCCAAGTGAACACAAAACCACGCTGCGCCGCACCATAGAGGCGATCAAGATCAATCCCGTCGGGACTAAGCGCGGCAAAACCAGTGGTGCGCTCGATGAGTACCTGGAAGACTCCTACTCGAGTCGCTTCATGTCAAGGAACAGGGTTCGGAGTATCGACGAGCCGAGTTTCACCATCCCTGCCACCGCAAGGCAGATCCCTCTGCATCCTTCTGCCCCGCCTATGGTCAAGACTGGCAAGGACGTGTTCGTGTTCGTGGAGAACGCTACCTACCGGCGACTGTCTGTGCGCGAGTGTCTCCGAATTCAAACGTTCCCTGAAACTTACAAGCTGGTGTACTCCAACATTGAGCACGCCTACAAGATGATAGGCAACGCGGTACCTGTCAATTTGGCGAAAGCGGTAGCCTCTCGGGTAAAGACGCACTTTGAATCTTTAAAAAAAAAGTAAGTATTAAGCAGAGTTCAGTGCGACATGCGGGAATTGGACTAAAAACAAATGTTACCCACAGTATAATGCAACTGTGCCGTCTGATCTTGGAAATGCTCGTCGTAGGCGCCGCGCTCGTCGTCGTGTCGCTGGCGATCGCCAAACTCGAGGGGACCTCCCTCAAGGCCAAGTTTATCGGCCCGATGGTGTGGGGAGTGTTCCTCGCCGGGGCTGTGACACACCTCCTGTTCGAAATCACCGGGGCAAACGAGTGGTACGCCAAACAGTATACACCGATTTTTAAGTGAAAAACAAAAGTCGTCTGACTACCGGCACGTGAAGTGCTTGTAGTCAATCTACTTTTCAGCGGTGTCCTAGTTCATGCGAGCCAGGACGTATGCGGCGCCGAAAAAGAAAGCCATTGCAGAAAGGCTCGATGTGAGAAGCGAGTAGAGAATGTAGGAAATCGGAACGGAGAGCACCTGTAGAATGCTACCCACCACTGGGATCTTCCCGACTATTTTCTTGTTCAGCTCCAGCGCAAGTATCACCACGACCACTGCCGCCGCGACCAGCCCCAGTTTCTTGCCTAGGCCGTTCGCCTCCGCCTCAATGACGTCCTTCTGGGCTACCAGCTCATCCATGTTTGTGGGCACCTGTGAGATATCCATGATGTGTGTTTGCTTTGATAACCGTACCCAATATTATTTTTCGTACTGAAGCGAGTACGTATCGATGTAGAAAGTCCTGAACTCCCCAAGGCCGGAAGTTATGGTTTCCCACAGTGCGGGATTGCTTGTGTACTCCCGCGACTTCTGCTGACCGTCGAACTCCTCCACGTGGGTGCACGTGTCGATGCCAAGCATGTGAAGGTACATCTCACACTGAATCTTCTCGTACTTGGGAAACCCGAGAAACCTGTTGCGCCGGCGCTTGACCTCGAGGAGCGTCCGCGACTTCTGCACAAACCCGTCGATCCGACCACCGACCAAGATGCCGCCCACCTCGAGGTAGTAGAGCTTGTCGTTGCGCTGGGTCACTTTGCTGCCCGACGAATGTTCGTAGTCGTTGATGATGGTGTCTTCGCCTCGCGTGCCCCTCTGGGTGTTGACGTGCGTCTTGGTCACCTCCGAAATCACGCGCAGATCGTCCTGGGGTACGATTTTGGCGAGGACGTCCATGCCCTCCTTCTCTCGAGACGTCGCGGCGGACCCAGTAACGGCGGTGACCGCTTTCTCCATCACCCGCTCGACAACATTCTTGTTCACCAGCGCTTCGCTGATGACCCTGTTTTCCCCGATGGCTTCCAACTTCTCGTCGAGTGCGTCGAGTCTCGCTTTTGTCAGGGCCGCGGCTTCGTTTTCGCGCTGCTTGATCGCCCCAAGGCACTCCTCCTTTTCTCCCGAGGGCAGAGTCTCACAGTCGGCCCGCGCCACGGCCAAGTCATGGAGGGTCTTGTCGAGGGCGGCCGTGTGCTCGTGCTTCTTACGCCTGGCAGTTTCGGTCTGCTCGAGGGCGGCACCGCGAATGCCGGCCAAGGTCTCTCGGTCGTCGGACGTGCCTTGCGTCGACACCAGCTTCTCGGTCGTTGCGGAGTCGAGCGTGTACCCTTTGGAGTCTACGGCGTCTCGGGACAGATTGTTCCTCTCCCAGTACGCGCGCACAACATCCTCCGGCGACTTCCACCGGTTCTCGCCAATGCAGGCCGCCACATCCGATGCGTTAATGTAGACCTTCATCCTTTACAGCTCTCTGCGCCATGTCTTAAAGTGTTGTTGTGCGATATAATTATTCAACGGACTTGATTATTATCTTGGTCGTAGGCAGCGCAGCGCAACGCAACGCAACGCTATTCACGTCAATATCGGTTGTTTTGAATGGGCTTAGGGAAACGCGCCTAAGTATAAGTACGCGGGACAGCGTGAATTGTGCCCCCGCTCGTGAGCACCTCAGTCTGTTGTGAGCTGAGGTGCCGGTTATCTCCCCGCCTTTTTGCACTGTTCAGTCCGAACGGTTCAATCCCCCCCACATTTAACCAACGTAAACCCATTATCACACACCCTTTGCGGGACCGCAGTCAAATACTACATTTGGCGGCGGTCCCGTAATTTGCGTCAGTTTTGGCGTCATTACTTTTTCATGGCCGCCCGCTCTTTTTGCTGCCGGGCGGAACGCCTCTCCGCTGCGACCTCCTGACCGAGGTAGAGCACCCCCCGACTGCCCCTATCCCAATTCTCCTTATTGAATTCATCTGGAAACATCTTCAGGGAGCGCTCCCGGATGAGAGGCATCGCTATGTTCCCCATGTTGGAGTCGTGGCACGTCGACATCCTCATGTCATACTTGTTGGGCTGGCCCTTGATATCCATCCCAAAACGCTCGTCAGTCCTGGTAAGGAACCTGCCGTTCCCGTACTTGGCGTTGAGGTATTTTGTCCACGTGATCAAGTGACTGCGGTCGAAGTCGATGAGCTTCAGGTCGCCCTTGGAGTCGGTCATTAGGTTCAAGCAGTTGTGATCGTTGAAATGCACACCTACGACTGTATCCAATTTGTGCATTATGTCCCAATACTGGTTCTGGTGCTTTGTGCTCATCATCCTCCGGTACGGTTTGTCTTTGGTGGGTGTCCTGTTGGGTGTCTTGTAAATGTCGAACACCCTTTTGTGAAGCGTGTCCATCACCACGAACGACGGAAGATTGTTGCCGCAGAACACCGCGTGCACCGGCACCGTCAACCCAAACCGGCTTACGATCTGCTGGATTCTGGCCTGTTTGAGGAACCCGAATTGACTCGCTGCATAGCCGTCGCCGCATCTGACCCCCGGCCGGGTCACCTTGACCGCGTACGCTTTTCCGCCGTGGGTGAGTTTGATAACAGTCCCCTGTCGCCCTGGTATTCCGAGTCGCTGGATACCGGGCACGGTGCTCAGGTCCGTCTTCACACTGAGAACGGCCTTCTCCCAATTCTTGCCCAACTTTTCGGTCAATATCCCCCTGAAGAGATCAACGTCGCCGTATTTCGAGCCTCGGAATGTGACCGCATCCATTTCGGCATTGGCGCGCTCATTGGTCAGTGCTTTCGGGTTGTGCTTGCGCAGGTGGGCAAAAGACCCGCCTGACGACCGACTGCTTGAACTGGACGACCCGCTGGAGGCACTGCCCGAAGCAGAAGTACGCCGAGCAGCTTTCAGTCTGTCGCACAGTTCCTTTTTGGTGCCGGAGTATCGCAGCCCGTGTTTCTTGCACTCCTTCACGAGGTCATCGCGAGTGGGAGCACCCGGGTTCGCTTTGGACTTGACTTTGTCGCAGAGGTCGAGGTTGGGAGTCATGGTCTGCTTTGTTATGTTAGTTTGTAAGCAATGTTAAAAATGGAGTCGTTTCTAAATAGAATGATTTAATCATTAAATAAAAATAGCATCTATACCTAAATGAACCCGTATATACGCGTAGAAACAAAGTTTGGGAAGAAGTCAGTTTTTACACTTGTGGATGGGCGAGTCCGAAAGCCCATCAGTATGGGTGTAGCCTACAAAAAACACCGGGCGGGGGTCGACTTGCGGGTTCGCAGTAAGGGTCGGGCTATGAAGATGTACTTTGGCGGTCCGCTTGATCATGCCGAGGGAAAGTTTGAGGGCATACCAGAAACGGGCTCTGATTCGGCTCTTGATACATTTCTTGGATCACCGTGGGGTACAGATGGCGAGGTCCCGGGACTTGTGATGGGTGATACAGATGACGAGGTTACAGATGTCGACGCCCTCGAACAAGCCATCGAACATCTTCAAAAGCAAGCCGAGAGTGTATCAGGTGGGAGAAAGAGTAAATCACCACAACCGACGGTACACAGTACGCCGACGCCACAACTGAAGGTAGTAGACGGAGTGAACGCTTATCTTCATACGCTGTCCCAAAGAGTCGCAGCGGCGGAGCCGAAGGATAAATTGAATATAATTTGCCCGTTCCCAAATGGACACGTCGAAGACAAGAAAAACATGACTTATTTATACCTTCTCGCTTGTATGACCCAGGGTGGAGTTGAACACATCTTTTCAGAAATCAGCAAAGGCACGTTACGATTTGGACTTGGGGAGAAAAGGGCGCTGGTGACAGAAGGCTCCGATGGGGGTCCAAACAAACGATCGAAGGTCCAAACGAGCATACAAGTTTTGAAGTCTATGGTGTTGAGCGGTGATTCGACTTCAATTGCTGATGTGGAGAATAGAATGAGGAAGTCGGCAGAATGGCGGGCTTTCTTTCCGAAAGACGACAAGGGCACCTTCCGCGACACGACCGGCCGGGCTTCTGACCAGGGCTGGAAGAACACTTTCGAGGAGTGTGACCTGCCTTCGGGAAATAAGGACAACTGCCGGTGTGCCTGGTGCGGCAGCTACATGAGAATGAAAGCCACACTGCAAGATAGCTGCAAGCATACAGTCGAGCTAGATCACCAGATTCCGAAAGGCCACGTTGGGTGGCTTTATATAGCTATCGCGTATCTACTCGGAGACGCCGTAGATTTTTCAGAAGACAAAACGATGAAAGCCTTCATAGATAATATGGGAGGAGCAGCCACGTCTCTGTCCATGGGGTTTGTTTACATATGCACGCTATGTAATCAGACAAAGCACGACATGATGCCTTATGTGTTGACCAAGAACGAGAACGGTACAGCTAGCATTACCGCGTACGCAGCGTGTTTCAAAACCAACTCAGATATAATACAGGGGAACGTTATTGACAAATACATCAAATACACCCAAGGCGCAGAGAGAGACCGCTGGGAAACCCTCCAAAACAATATAACTACACGTATAGCCGGATATAAGGGTCAACCTGGGTGTGGACTGGCTGCAAGTCGCCAGAATGCCCCTTGCTTGGAAAATTGGATTATGCAATGGACCGTAACACACAAGCTGTATCCATTCGATTCCCACCATCAGACCGACGAGATAACATTACTGAAGGGACAAGATAGATCGACCTTTGACCTGATGGCCTTCGTGAGAAAATCCCTGCCTCTTGTAGAGAAGGCCAATATAGTGCCGCCGCCAGATGTTTTTGATCATGCGTGGAAGAAAACGATTGGGGCACATATGGAGACACTTCCCAAGAGATTTGAAAAAATACTTGGGTCTTTACTTAAACACATAGGGAGCGGAAAGTTGGTAGACCAGGTTTGGAAGTCCCCAGATGGAGTCAGTTTCCCTGTTCGCATTGGAAAGCCTCAAGGTAGCCGAGCCCTAGTCGTAGAGCGTTTGGGGTCGTCAAACCCTTATAGCAAAGCTGCTGAAACGAAAACGTTATGGGAAACCACGCGCCCATCAGGTTCAGAGGAACAAAGGACACGCTGGTCCAATTATCGGCGAGAACACTATAGAGAAGGTACCGGTGGGAGGTATTCTGACGGGAGCTTAGTCTGGGCTTATCTTCATTTTAAAGAGAAAGAAGGCTCCGAGTTCACTGGTTGGACACCGGCTACCGTAATCAGGGGCGAAAAGGTGGCTTCAACCTCTTCGCTGAAAGGACGGAGCAAAAATGAGACCCGTCTGGAACTCGAATGGCCTGGCTACCATGTCAACAAGAACAAAGACACTTCTGGGAAGCACTTCCAGGACAGGTTTGAAAGTTACAATTACAAGGTCAAGTACTTTTGGCCTCGCGGAGATGACGTAGCGGGGGTCAAAGAAGTTCTAAAACATTGGAGTGAGGGGAAGGCCAGAGACAACAGCATGGAAGTTCACCAATACCCCCTCCTTCCTTGGTTTGCGTTGCGGCCTGGTCCTTCCAAACTCCCTACGAATTTGACGAGTTTCGGTCGCCACACTAAGCGCACCCAGATCATACTCTCCGAACTCAAAAAGTCCGGACTGGATGGTACTTTGGAACAGGTTTCGAAGTGGTACAAGCATAATGTAGTCAAGACTCCAGAAAATCGATCCCGCTACAATGCTCTCAGAAAGGAAATCAAATACTGGAACACCGCCCCTCGCTGACTTTTATAGGTTCAGAGAAGCAAGACAAAGGCAGTGGTCAAGTCCGTCGCGACTGTCTCATACGCTCAGAGACTGTTGGATTCGGGTGAGCTAAACAAATTGGGTAAAGTTTTGGAGTTCCACCGCGGGTGCTGAAGGAGACGCACCCCAAACCCCACTGCGTGGGAAGGTAGTAAATTTTAAATGGGCGTAGTTTGATGTTTATTCGGCCTCCTGCCACCGCCGTACGTGCTTGCACGCCTCGGTGCGGGAGACCGGTTTGCAGATGCGGTACTTGTGGTGCGCGCAAGAACACTTGAACTTCCCGTCGGGGAGCTGCTCCTGCTCGTACCGCCCCACCGTCCCCCGCACATTGGCAGCGGGGACCTTGGACGTTAGGAGCACTTGATCTTCCAGAGCACAATTCCACTCCCGCACGTGCTTGCACGCCTTGGCGAGGGAGACCGGCTTGGAGATGCGGTACTGGTGGTGTGCACAGGAGCACGTGAACTTCCCGTCGGGGAGCTGCTCCTGCTCGTACCGTCCCACCGTCCCCTGTACCTTGGTAGGAGCGGCTTTGCCGACGGTGTCGAGGTAGTAGCCCACGCCCCGGTCGCCGGCCTTGAACACCGCGCCTTTCCTGAGGCCCTCAAACGTCGGCGACGCCTCGAACTGGCCCTCGGGTGACAGGGCGACCGCCTGTCCGCCCTTGTACATGTCAATCAGACTCTGATTGGCTACGATCAGTTGCCTCATCGCGTTATTAGATTTGAGCAGGGTCTGCATAATTTCGTTATTCATGGTTGGATAGATTTAGATAGCGCCAATGGTTCGCTGTGGCTCTCTCTAAGGGCTATTGAAAATGCAAAATCTCAGTAGATGCGGAGGTAGTTGACAATGAGTTCCTGCTCAGGCGAGGCTCTGATGTAGGTCACGCCAGCGTGCACCACACCGTCTACCGTACCGCTGAGGATGTCGTAGTGGGGCGCGCTCGTTCGGGTGGCGATCGCATGCCTGAAATCGCGCAGTGTAAAGTAGGGAGCCAAAGGTTCGTCTGTGCACCGTCGGAAATATCCATAGTAAAAGCTCATGTTTTTGTCTGTATAGCCTGTAAGTCTTGGAAACCTGACACCTAAGGTTCGTTTTAACTGAGGATTTCTATTGGAATAAAAACATGTTTTAAGTGTAAAGGATGATCACAGACGGGATTCCAAAAAGCGCGAGCACATGGATGTACCCCGCCATACTTGCACTGCTGGCTCTGCCATGCACACTGGCCTACCTGAAAACGGGAGGCCTGAAGCTGAAGGGAGCGCTCGCACAACAGCTTGTCCTAGCTTATGTTGGCATCTTCACTGTGGTGACGCCCTACATCATGCAGGTTCAGTCCGGCACGTTCCACCCCCTCATGATCATCTTCGTGGCCGGGACCCTAATCGTCCTCGACTTCTTGAGCATCTACGAGGACAAGAGCCGATTCGCGGACAACGCCCAGCCAATATGCCTCCTGGACAAAATCGTGGGGCACTGCCGCAACAACGCATTGTGGACCGGGCTGGCCTCTCACTTGATCGACACACTGGTGCTTTGGGCGGCTGTAAACACGATTCTCCCCAAGGACCCTGTCGCCCGGAACTCGTGGAAGGTCGCGTGTGTCGCGATCGCAGTGCTTGGGAGCTGGTACGTGCACAACCTCACCAAGGCCGGCGGCCCGAGCGATCTGCGGAATATGGACGACAACGAAAAATGCGCAAAGAACCGCATCATGAAGGACAACGAGAGGGGGATGCTGAATTTGCTGATCACTTTCATCGCAATTGTTGCCGGGTGGCAGAGCATCATGGCCGACACATTCGCTGTGAATGGACCCAGAGACTATGGCGTCTTCACCGCATGGGTGCAATACTTCGTGGACTTCTGTCGCGTTATCACACAGGGCGACGCAGGCATCCCAAGCAAGGTGCTTTCCGTCGTCAAGGCCGTCGCCCCGGCAATGGTCGGGGTCTTCGCCGACTATATAAACACGTCGTTCCAATTCGATAGCGAATCGTCGGCGGCCCTTGGGCTCCCCGCTTGCTTTGACTAACACCGAAGCCGCCAGCAGTCGTTAACCACGGCGACGTACCAGTCCCGAACGACAAGGGGCGAGAAGCACACTGACCCGTACTGAGACTGCAGCAGGTTCGTCAGGCGCACTAAGAGATCGTGGGTGAAGTCTCTGTGAAAAATTGCACGCTCGGAGGGCAGGATATCCTCCCCGCGGCCGCCGTATACAGTGTGTTCTTCGAAGCGCACAGCCGACCTGATGTCCTCCGGCACCCAGAGCGGCATCAACCCTACCAGAAACCGCCACTTGAAGTCGTGCGGCCACCCCAGGCAGCGTGTTGCGCACCCTACCCACTCTGGCCACTTCTGCTTTTCAATTTCCAGAGCAGCGCTGCACTCTTCCTCCGTCTCGAATACCCTCCACGCATGATGGAACTCCGGCTCTGAACGGTACTCCGCTTTGAAGGCGGCAAACCGCTTTTGCAGCTCAAACTCCTCCCTTGGCAAGAGAAGCAGAGGCACTATGTGGGCCTTCCATACGTCGTCGGGAAAATACATCGCCATAGTTTTCGTTCTACATTACACCGCCATAGCTTTAATTGCTACCAATAAAACAGCAGCTATATTTAATGACTGTAAGTTCTGCTCGGGAGGTTTTTCACAGCAAGGTGGTTCTGCTGGGAAGCTCCGCGGTCGGAAAGTCGAGTCTGGCGTGTCGCTTCACCGAGGGCGTTTTCGACACGTACAGAGAACCAACGATAGGCGCCGCTTTCGTGACCAAGTCAGTGGAGCTCCCGGGCAGCATCGTGAAGCTGGATATATGGGACACAGCCGGGCAGGAGCGCTACAGAGCGTTGGCACCGATGTACTACAGAGACGCCGGGGCAGTGCTGATTGTTTACGACGTTACGGACGAATACTCATACGAGGCCGCACAAAGATGGTTCGACGAACTCGAAGCGAGGAACGACACTGCGCTGCTCGCACTGGTAGCCAACAAAACCGACTTGGGGCCGCAAAAGGAGGTTCAAACCCAAGCGCGGGGGTACGCCGAGGACCACGGAATGCTCTACTTCGAGACATCGGCGAAAACGGGCGACGGCGTCGACGCCCTCTTCTGCACGGTAGCGGAGAAAGTGCCAAAAACGGGTCGCAAGGGCCGAGGTCTCCGGATCCACGAGACCCGACCAACGCGACACTCATGCTGCACCGGTGGTCAGTTCTTGAATTGAAAAATAACAGACATGAGTTTAAGGAATGAAGGCTAACACTGGTTACCAGGGACAGCGTGATCGGCCCCCGCTAAAAATGAGGATGGTATGATAAACAATAGTTTTGTTTGTCGTACGGTAACTCAATACTCAAAGATGCGTAATCCGGAAGTCGAAGTTTTCGGGTTTGAAGCTTTTGGGGCTGTGTACCAGCCGGGCACTCAGTTCCCGTTTACTCATAGTCCAAATGGCACAGTCGTGGTCGGACAGGCCTAAGGACAGTGCGAAATTCGTTGGGCTGCTTCGAGCGACTTTCCCGCTGCCCGTGGGTGCGAAGGGTTCGATGGCCACAGGAAACACCAGCGTCATGAAATAGCCGATCTGGCTTGACTGCGGAAGGATGCCATCGCTGAAGCTTTTGAGCTGAAGTGTCTTCTTGTCAACCGTGTACATGAACATGAGGTAGATAAAGTCGTGGTGCAAGTCGAGTCCATTTTTGAACCACGTCGACGGCTTGCGTTTCTCGACGCCCTGCGCCACGGCAACTTCCCGCATGAAGCGGTGGATGTTCGATGTCGCGGCAAGGTTCGCGTTGTAGTTCTTGAACTGAACCTTGACGTGCCCCAGACCGATGTAGGAGTTGGCATCGAAGTGCTGCAGTGGACTGGTGCACGCGATCGCATGGTGCGGACCAATGGCGTTACCCAAATGCCCCTGGAGCCTAACGAAGGTACTACCGGCGGCCCCCGGTGGGCGGTAGCGGTCACACGCCACCATCGCAGACGGCTTTCCGGCAGCGCTTGTCAGGTATTCCATGGGGCCCATCCCGTACTGCATGGTTAGTTTGGTGCGGGGCACGTAGGCCCAGTTCTTTTCGATGTGCTGGGACTGATCTTGGCAAATGATTTTGCCACCCCCAACGAATTTGTAGCCCCCTCCCGTAGCAGGGATCTCGACTTCAACCATGCCGATGAGAATGCACGTCTTCCACGTATCGGAGCACTTCTGCAGCGGCTTTCTCGAGTCCGACTTCACGTCCCATCCCTGCTGGTTCCACAGATAGTCGCTGTACTGTAGGTAGTGTTTGCTGCGGTGTTTGATGAGCCGTGGATCGAAGAGCTTCGCGCCTTTGTTGTGAAGAGAGTCCGAGAGAACCTGGATAGCACCGTCGTCGAAGATTTCAATGCGAGCCATGCCAGTGCCGTCCCAGTAGTTGTTGAACCCGCTATCCCATATCCCCACTGTGACATTCTTTCCGCGTATCTTCGCCTTTCTGCGAGGAGTGGCACTCCGTTTCCCGAAGCCCGCCCCCCTTGGCACGAGAGCGCGATACGCCATGGCATAGACGCAGGACCTCCGCTTACGTTTCAGTAGGCTGATGCACGGGTTGAACTTGATGGGGTCGGCCGTTTTCTTGGGGAGGCCGAGATCCACGCCGGGTTGCTTCCGCCACCGTTTGGGGTAGCTGACCATCTCCTTCTTCCGTGGAGCCACAAGCGCCGCACTCAGCTGCGAGTATGGTATCACTGTGAAGCCCATAGTTGGTTGTATGCAATATATTATTTACTTCATTTTACCAGACCCTTGGGGATGCCGGAGCCCGGTGTGAGACGCACAAATATGGCAGTTTTATTCATAGACGGGAAGCCCAGCGGCCGAGGCCAGTTCAAAAACTTTACGACCCTCCGGGAACGAGACCTGCCAGATTTTACCGATCACACCGATGTGGTGTACGACATTTTTCGGCAGCACTGCCCGGAGGCCAAACGAGTTCACTTTTCACAGACAATCCAAGATTACGAAGACGACTCCGAATCCTTCAGTCATTCGCTCCAAAATTTCAAGAATCTCAACAGAGCCCTCAACTGGGCTTGTACGCATAATGTGAAGTGGATATTCATATCCTGTGGCAACTATGGGTTCCGTCGTGGCACGGCGGGCATGACCAAATCGGAGTACCGCCGCGAGATGTACCAGAACAACAAGCTCATCGACACCCTCCGGCACTCGGGCACTCGGGTGTTCATCCCTGGAGGCAACACCCGAGAGGAACGCAAGTATGAGACCAGCTACAGGTGGTGCCCGAACCCCCGCTTCGAGTGCGTCACCGTCGTGCCCATGTGCGCCTCCAACGCATACGACTACACGAGCAAGGAAACGGCCAAGGTCATGGCTGAAGCAGTGCGGTCTTCACCATCCTCCTAAAATATTAGAGACAACAAATGAACGGTGATTCGCAAAGTTGGAAATTCACAAACTTGGTCCTGAGCGGGGGCGGGTACAACACCTTCGCCATCCTAGGAGCACTGGACATTCTTCACGACGAAGGGGCGCTCGACCACCTCGAATGCCTGGCCGGCGCGAGTGCAGGTGCTATACTCTCCGTGCTGATTGCTCTAGGGATTACCCCGCGGGAGATCTGCGACCTGGAGGATCTGCTGATGGGCAGCTGCGTCAAGTTCAATGACGTCAGGTCGTTTGTGCTGTCAGGCTGTCCGCTGACGTCCAACCCCATCCGAGTCGGGCTGAAGAAGGTGATGGAGGGGTATCCTGGTATCGAAACCTTGGCGGACCTCAGAGACACAATGGGGAAAAACGTTACTATAGTGGCTACACGGATACTCTCCGGGAAGCCAGAATACTTCGACGCCGATTCGCCCGTCCAATACCCCCTCGTCGACCTGCTGGTGGCAAGTGCCAGCCTGCCCATGCTGTTTGAGCCCGCGCACCTCGGAGGGAACAGCTACTGGGACGGAGGCCTGTTTGACAACCTTCCCTTCCAGATTTACCCTCCCGAATCGACGCTGGTGGTCAACCTGTCGTACGACTGGTCCGTAGAAGTGTCGCCACTGACTCGTCTCGCGCGATTTGTCGGAGAGGCGTCCACTCGACACAAACTAGAGAGCCTAACCGACTACAACGTCATATCGGTGACTAAGCCGGAAAGCGCGTCTTCCATTGTGAGCTGCAATACCTCCGACAAGCTCAAGATGTTCCTCAGCGGTCAGGCGCAGATGAGAGCTCTCTAAGAGTACATTTGCCGCATAGACTCGGTCATCGCCCCCCTAGAGTGCTTGTTTTTGTACGTCTTGAACAGACCGAGGCCCTTCCCGAGGTCAGCCTTGGTGAGGGTCTTGCGCTCGCTCGGGTCCATGAGAAACACGCGGTGCGAGTGGCACACCTTGCACTTGTCGAACAAGATGAGAGTGTCGCCGCCGTTGTTCTTGAAGGCGTCCAGGTCGCCGCCGTCGTGCAACATCGTCGTTACCCACTCCTGCGTTACGTCTTCGTGGAGGGACCAGCCTTGGGAGGTGACTTGGTGCATGAATATATTCACAAGGTCGTCGAGTTTGTAAGGCTTCAGACGAAACCACCACTGAAAGCGCCTCTCCAGTCCCGGATTTGAACCGAAGAAGTTCCTCCTGAGCTCGGCTTCGTAACCCGCGATTATGCACATGAAATCCTCTGTGTTTTCAGAGAGGAACTGATTGATCGTATTTATACACTCCTTCGAAAAGGAATCCCTCCCACCGGGGTCTCCCAAAGCGTAAGCCTCATCCAGCAGAAGTACCCCCCCTCTACTTGCCTCCAACACCATCGCCGTTTTCATAGCCGTCCCGCCTAGATACTGGTCGATCATATCGGCCCGAGTGGCCGAAACGACGTGCCCTATACTCAAGAATCCCAGCTTGGCGTAAATCGCCGCCATCTTCTCGATGGAAGTGGTTTTCCCCATACCCGGCGGCCCTGTGAGCACAGTGTGCATCATTTCCTTGTCGTTGAGCCCGAGCGTGACAAACATAATCTGCCGAGCCACATCGTCCTTCAATTCCTCGAGGCCAATCATCTGGTCGAACTCCTCGAGCTCAGTGACGCAGTTCACCAATCGCATCACCCCCGTCTTGTTCTTGCGGCGCGACTTCTTGTGCTCTGCCAGAAACTTGGCCAAACGGACAATGTCCTTCAACGTCTTAACCTCGCCGCCGAACTCGGACAAGTCCACCTTCTGCTCCTTAGCGGGAGCGCGCTTCTGGCGCTTCGGTCGCGGCTTCTTCGACTCGTCCTCGGAATCCTCTTCCGCCATCCTCTTCATCAATTCACTTGAACAACATTTTAAATCGATTTTCATGGTGTTTGACTTGTTGGAGTCTCGTATCTTTAATCAGTTTCTCGGAGATGATGTGAACTGCCAGTGTCTTCCCCCCTAAGAAACTGCTTTAATATATAACCTTAGGCTCACCTCACACAATTTCTTGGGCAGCGATACAACACAACATTTACACAACCATGTCTCCTTACAACCTCCGCAACTCCGAATCTCTCTCCGACTCGGACTCGAGCATCGGGAACGAGGCCATGAAGGCTAATTTTACGGAGTCCGTCTCCGATATATCGAGGACGCTTCTGGCGATCAAGAAGGACCTCGACTGTAAGAACTACACCAAGATTAACAGGGGGCTCGAGGACCTGGAGGACTACTACGAGCGTGCTCTTCAGGTGCGGATCATGCACATCAAGACCATCACCGAAGATGCCGCGACGGCAGAAACGGAGGCGGTCAGCAAGGTAACCGCATTGACCGCTCGGGTCGGGAAGACGCGCGCTGCGGCTCTGCGTCGCAAGTTCCAGGCTCGGATGTGGATGAGCGTGGCGGGGCTCTCGCAGATCGAGATCTACAACCCCCGGTTCACCCGGTCTCTGGTGTGCGACTGGATCTTTCCGATCGCCATCGAAGTCATCTCCGGCGTCTCCAGGCAGGCGGTCGCGGTGCGGGTCATCATGGCCACTATATTGATCGGCCAGCTCATGGCGCGGGCGAACCTGGCTGACCGCCTCCAGAAGACCTGGAGCCTCATGTTCTAAACCGCCCCCCAATCAAAACCATACAAACAGACGCTGCCTCAATAAATACTAAACCAAAATAAACATATTCTTAAGTCCCGCCCTTCCCGGAGCGGCGCTAGACTTGCGTCCGTTAGAAATGGTTCTGGACGTACATGACCTGCTTCTTAAATCCCTTGGACGTTTGGATTTCGAGGGGTTCGCCGCTATTGATGTCGTATGCAAGACGGGATAATTTGGCGAAGGACATCTTTGCTTTATCGTTGACCACGAAGCAGCTACTGCGAAGGTCGTCGTTGAGCTGCCTGGTGCTTTCGTAGTAGCACGGTGCATCGCTCGAATGCACTTCGTAGGTCGGGTCCATGACCTCACCTTCGACCACCAGGATCATATGAACCCTGACCTTGCCGTCGACGACGCACCACACGGCTTTGGCATCCACGTTGGCTTCGGGTCTCTCGTCAAGAATCATGATGCGAAAGTATGCAACATTCGCAGAGCAATCGGCGGTACCGGGGCGCTTTTTCTGAAAATCGTACATGAGACACAGGACAGCCGAAATGCGATGCTCGGACCGCATGGCAATCTTTTCGTGCTCGGACAACTTCGCCGTAGCCTCACACATCTTCTGGTAATGGGTCATTGCGGCTGACGTTCGTTCGGTTCGTTCGTTTCGTATTTATTATTGACTAGAGTTTTGGTCTTAAGCAGAAAATGGTAGTGGTAAAACTAGATGGGAAATGAGGAATCGGGCGGCTGCGCCCGTCTCCTGAGATGCCATTGCAGTTCGTTCACTTAACGACTACCACTGAACCGCTTCCAGCCGACTGGGCTCGGGGAGCGCCGACGGGGGCTCGGGGTGTTCCGCCGCGGGCTTGTGGACCTATATTCCCCCCAAACGGGGTCGAACACTTTAGCCCTATTGGTCTTCGGGCGCATGTTTTCGTAGAACTTGGAATCCTTGTACTCGGCCATCAACCCATAATGCTCCTTGATGAAATCTTCCATGCGGCGCATCTTATGCTTGACAGCTTTGATTTCGTCCACCTTTTTGCTGAGTTTCGCTTGGCAGTTTACCAAGTCCCTCTTCGGTACAGTCTGCGCCTTGGAACGGCTCGCCGCAGCCCTGGACTTAGGATTGGCCCTGGCGGCCGCGATGTTAGTAACTTTCCTAGGTGCTTTTCTCGATGACCTGCGCAGACCGGGACCATCGGACGAACCGTTCCCCATGACAAAATTGGCTGGCGCAACGACATTGACTCTACGAGGAGAGCTGTTGGATCTCGAACGGGACCGAGCCCGCTGTACATTAATTCCTGCAAACATATCATTAATATCTTGAGCTTGGTTCATGTTCATGGACATTCCTGCCATCACATCGGCCAAGTCCGGAGACCCGGCGCCGAATCTACTGGAGTAAGTGCGCATCTGTATTACATGTGCACACTTTTTTTTTTAGGGCCTTTAATTAATTTACGGTTATGTCGTAGACCCCAAGGCAATGACTAGAGCTCCTTTAAGTCCGGTATCCTCGGGGTCACGCGCACTGAGAAGAAAGATGGTGGTAAAGCGCGCGCGTTTGGCATTGGACACAGCTATAACCGAGCGCTTGCTATCAAACCTGAGCCTGCGGTTCGATCCATCTCACCTCACCCGAAGGTGGCCACATGTCCCACACCCCCGGGCACGTGTTGCTGGTATTCCATTCCGTAATTAAACAGTGGGCACGGTGCCATTGGCTCACCGGCACCTTGAGCTCTCGAAGTGACCACGGCGCACGCACTTCGCATTGAAACCACACCAGCTCCTCGAGCGCGACGTCGGTGAGTCTAGGCTGCAGAATGCGGGTCAGCTGGGCGGCCATGTATATCATGCCGTCCAGAACTTCTTCCAGGGCCATCTCGGCCCACGAGTTTGCCTCAGTCCCCCACTGGCGGGTGTCGTCTATCACCCTCACGCCGTGCCCGTAACGCTCCCGGCCGAGATCCATCCGCTTTTTGATAAGTGCGATGATTTCCTCATTCTGACCATCCATGATGTGCTGCGCTGCGCTGCTGTCTAACCCCAGATGGCGACTTCATCTTAAGCCCGTTCTCGCGTTTAAGGACATGGCACCATATTGTGTAAACCTGAGATGCATGAGTTCTTTCCTTACCGCATTCGCGCGTGCGTCAACCCAAAAAGTGCTTGGTATCGTAAAAACCTATCAAGGGTGCAAGACATCGACACGAACGTCAGCTCACTCAGGTTCGACGCGGACTCAGAGATGTCTGGTAAGATAGAAGGCTTGGTGTGCAATCTCCAGAACAACTCCCAAATGCTCTTGCGTGAGCGCCTCCGTCGCCAGGTACGTGGTCTTCAGCAGTGCACCGTGTGCGACAGCAAACGCCCGATCCAAATCTGCCACGTCCGGGAGACGCGCCCCGAGCATATCTCTCGGGCGATTGAGACGGTGGGCCGTAGGACGGGCGATATTTACTCCGTAAATGCGAGAGCGTTTGCCGAGCAGTTCCTGGAGCAGCACCGGCACGAGCCTCTGGTTTTCGCGTGCCGGGAGTGTCACTGTCAGTTGGAGAGAATGATTAAGTCGACGCCCCGGCGGTCGCACAGGAAACGCACCCTGCGCGATATGTACGTAGCGTAGCGTTACGTTACTTGCGCTTTTTCTGGAGATTGCACGCATCGCCCTTGCATGGGAGACAGTCCAAATAGGACTTGAATAAGTCATTCCTTTGGGCGGGCGCCCGCTGACACTTGAGGAGGTACGGGCGATGCTTCTGCGGGGCGGTGTAGTGCATAGCTTTGTGGACGCTTCCGTTCTGCCACAACATAATCCCTATCCAAGAATTTCTATTCATTATGCCATGCTCGATGGCGTAGTCGAGCTCCGATCGGTCGCGGCTGATGAGTTTGAGGAAATACTTGGGGTACTGGGATGCCTTGGCGGCCTTGAAATCGTTCTTGTACAGCGCCTCAATGTCGTAATTCTCCCAAGTGAAGTACTTGTACTCCGTGGTGCTATAGAGCTTCACGCCCCTGAAGTTATTGAAGGGCTTGATTTTCTCGAAAACCATCTGCAGGGCGTTGTATACCATGTGATATTCGTATTCCAGGTTGGCCTGCATGCGCACGCCCTTGTCTTTGATATTTTTGTCAAGCCAGCGAATCCGTCCTCTGTGTGTGCATTTCAGGTCTAGCATGCATTTGAGCCACACCTTGATGAAGGGGTGGTTCGGCTTCGCGGCGAAAAGCATCGAGGTTTCGACAACTGGGAAGGCGTCGCCGTAGAGCATGTTGTTGGGGTTGAAAAAAGCTTGGAATGTCCAGCCCTTCTCGATCTGTTTCACCATCCAGTCTGGGGAGACTGCCATGATGATGCTTGCGTCCAGGTACAGCCCTCCGTACTTCTCTAGAAGTGCCAACCTGATGAAATCCGACTTCAGGGCCGAAAACTCGGAGTTTTTCTGCCTCATGCATGGGATTCGTTTCGCGTCGAGCCAAAGCTTGGCGCTTTTGTGGTCGACCTTGCGCACTTCGAAGGTGTACTTGCTCTGGCCGAGTACCGTTCGCCAGTTCTGGATACACAGCTCTACGGTAGGAGATGAAGCACCCTCCCAATAGTACCACACTGGAATAACCTTGCTCTTCGAGACCTTTTTTTCAACGTCTCTGGACGTGCGCAGCATCGTTTTCCCGGACGCCATTTACTGGACATCAATATATTTTTACGCGGCTTATGTGAATGACGCAACGCAACGCAACGCAACGCAAACAAGCATACACTACATCGGTGTATGCTTGTTTGTTTTGTTCCCGGCTTTTATTGTTTCTAATTGGTATTTTATTGTTTCTAGTTTGTAGGAAAGATTGATTTTTTTGTAATATTGATTGTTTAGCAGTCGTCATCGCTGTCCCAGCTAACGGGAGTCTCTTGGTCCATCATGGAGGCGCGCAGATCCGCATACGGGTCGTCAGGAACCACCGGCACCGCCTGTGCCACCTTGTTCATCGCTTCGATGGCCGCCGCCTTGTCCTTTGCCTCTTGGACCTCCTGGATCCTGGTGAGCCGCGCCCGCTCGACCTTGTTCGCCCTGATGAGGTCGGCACCGCCATACCCAGAGGCCACGCTACGGGCGCCCATGAGAGACAGCTGACAGTACAGAGCCGCGCCCACCAGGAACGGAGCCGTGGTGATCTTGACGCCCTTCTTCTCGAACCAGGCCACGACAATGTCCAGCGAACCCGCCAGGTCGTCCCCAAAGAGGTCGAAAACCTCGGGGCGGTGCTCGACAAAGTCGATGAAGCCGGTCACATCGCAGTCCCGGTGGGCTCCGTAGAGCACATTGAGAATGCGAGAGCCGTCGGTGGCGTTGAGCTTGTACTCAGCGAACACGTTCTTGCCGACCCAGCTTCGGAACTTCTTCGAGTTCTGCATCTCCGCTTCCTTGCGCGAGAGCCACGACAGCTGGCGACCCAGCGTGGTCGAAAACTTCTTCTTCGACTTGGCCAGGACACTGTGAGCACGAGCGTTCATGGTGAATGCGGTGTTGTGTTGGTAATAAGTTGGTTGTAAGTGTGAGTGTGAGTTTGGCAAATCTGTTGATTTGCTAGTGTATTTCTTTCCTGATGATGCATCTCTGGCAGTTCTAAGGGTATATTAAAAAGACTTTTCTGGGGGGGATGGGTCAATATCTGCCTCGTGTGAATGACGCAACGCAACGCAAACAAGCATACACCGATGTAGTGCGTGCTTGTTTCCGTTGTCCCCGGTTTTTATTGTTTCTGATTGGTATTTTATTGTTTCTAGTTTGTAGGAAAGATTGTTTTTTGTAATATTGATTAATTGTATTCCAATTCCTCTATCTTAGCTTGCTTCCGTGCCTCACTAATCGCAGGTATTTTGTGTCTGGGGAGAAAAGATGCGAGGACGTGAAGACTACTGCCCTGTTTGATATGCAGCGCAAGAATATCCTTCTCCTGCGATGTCCACGGCTTCAGATAGTTCAAGTACCGGGACTTCACTTCGTTAGAGGTGCGTCCCTCGAGTCGCCTCGAAACGACGTCCCAGTTGCCGTGGGTGTCGTCTCCCTCACAGCTCATCATGAGAACGACATCCTCCTCTTTCGACCACTTCGCAAAGCTTCGCACTATTTCAGGCTTATACGACTGGCGCTGCGGCTGAAGGTAGTCCGCGAACCTGCTCGCAATCGCCTCTTCGCTGCGATAGGGGAGAACCCGTAAGGCGATGCCCCAGTCTACTGGTCCCGGCCAGCTGCACAGCCCCCATACGGTTCTGTCTTCTTCCCGTGTCCACGGGCGGTCTTCGCACTTCCGGTTGCGATGCTCGGCCGCCGCGGACATCAACGGGTCACGCTTGGCCAGGACACTGTGAGCACGAGTGTTCATGGTTGAATGCGGTGTTGGTAATAAGTTGGTTGTAAGTGTGAGTGTGTGTTTGGCAAATCTGTTGATCTGCTAGTGTATTTCTTTCCTGATGATGCATCTCTGGCAGTTCTAAGGGTATATTAAAAAGACTTTCCTGGGGGGGATGGGTCAAACACTGAAATAATTATATCTGCCTCGTGTAAATGTACAGCTGCGATATCCCCAAGTCCAAGCGGAAGACACCTTTGACCGTCGTGCTGCAGAGCTACAACAACAAAGCCGAGCTCGACTACCTGATCGATCTGCTTCACAACAGAGCCAAGGCCAAGGTCGTCATTCTCGAGAAGGGCAGCCTCAAGAAATCGGATTTCCCGAAGACGGTGACGTTCCACCGCCTCGGCAACAAGGGCAGGGAGCTCGGCGCCTTCCTCTGGTACGTCGTAAAGTACTACTCCCAACTCAAGGGGTCGTACATATTCGCGTCAGCCAACATCGGCAAACACGACCGGATTGGTATCATATGCGACCTCCTCAAGACGCGGAAGAAGTTTCAGTGCAACGACTGGGGGGATGAGGTGGAGTATGGAGCGGAGTACGCCGAATACGATTTCCAAGTCGACGAGTACCTGGGGCAGCAGCTGCTCCCGGCAGTGGTGAGGCCGTTTGGCGCATGGTACACCAAGTACGTGGGTAGATGGGAAACTTACATCTCCAAGCACCCTGTCTGCTTCAACGGCGTGTTCAAGACCCACGCCAGCTACCTGCGGAAGAGGGACCCCAAGTTTTACAAGAGGATCAGTAAGCAGGTTCACGCGCACAATGCTCCGGAGGTGGGGCATTACCTCGAGAGGGCGGTTTCCCCGGTGTTTGGGCCAAACTGAAATTCGTAATCTGGTAAATCTGGGAATAAAATGTTGGCAGCGTATAAAATAAAAGATGGGACTGGTCAACGCATATGTGACCCCGAACGAGGGGACCACCTTCGGCCTGGTTAGAAAGTCCGGGGAAGTTCCCATTGGAGTTACTGAGGCGTACAACCATTACTCGCGGGGGGCCAAGGTAGTCGTGAAAGGCGGCGTTGGTAGACAGGGGCGGAAAGTCATTCATGAGAGGCTTAGATTTGGCATGACTGGGTCGGAAGCTATGTCCGATTCCGATTCCGAGACTCAAATTATTGACGGAGCAGGACAGAGCCGTGGCCAAAAGCGCCCTGCGCCTGCAACCCCAGCACACCAACAACCGAGCAAGGTCCGCATTGCAACGATAGGAGAGAGAAGCCGGGGAGCTACTAACCCGGTCATCAAACCGTTAGGGAGGCAGCTGATGCCGCAACTGGAGAGCGTCGCAGACCAAGTGGACGCAAACCCACCACCACAGCCGCAATTGGAGCCCGAGGCAGAAAAATTGGACGCCAAAGCCCTGTTGTCGGGGGCCTGTGAATACTTCAACAACATCGCACCTCTCACCAGTGGGGTCGAGGACGGGGTAGATACACCACACCACAAAACGATGCCATGTCTGTATGACAACACCCAGTCGGACACGTACAATATGGCATGCGCCTACACTGTGATGTTTATGGTGGAAGGCGGCAGGGAGTACTTGATGCAGAACTGCCCCCCTCCCAAGCCGTCCTCCAAGTTCGGCTCCCCGTACCAGAAAGACCAACATCTAGATTACGTCTTGAACATGGCACCCGCCGACTTCAAAAACTATATTCTTAATGACGCAGTGTTTAAAAAAGTACTACCAACCGAGAAGGCGGCTATGGAGAGCACGACTGATAGAGCCCGAGGCTGGATGAACACTGTGGCAGAAAACGTGTCGGCGGGAAAAGACGAGTACCCCCAAAAAGTATCGAAAGCAGCCACAGAAGAGGACAAAAAGAAGTGTCGATGCGTAATGTGTGGATGCTACATGCGGGTTGTTGGCAAAGCTGTCGATAAAGGCTACCAGTGTAGTCATTTTGTCGAATTGGATCATTCCTTGCCCAAGGCCCATGTAGTAAGAATGTATCTTATGATGCTAAGGAGCGCAGTGGGCGTGGCTAGGAAGGAATTGTACACAGAAGATGCATTCAAACAATGGGTGCGGAATATAGGAGGCGCAAAGGCGCATATAGCAGGGTCATTCATAATGATATGCACGATGTGCAATCAAGTCAAGTCAGACATGATCCCGTATAGACTTGAAGGAGATAGATCCGCGAGGGTCTTAACTGCAAACACAGCCTGCTACAATGCATTCTACGATAATCTGAAGAGTATGGTGAGGCGACATGTCGTGGGGATTTCCGATGGTCCTTCGGGAGGGGATACTAGCAGCAGTTGTGGTGTGGTCAAAAGTAACAAGTGTCTTACTGAATGGGTATACAGTTGGTTGAACACGTATGGCCTAGGATGCCAGGTCGCGGAGAAATGCACTCTGGCGAAAGACCCAACCCTCCACATGTTTGCCACAGACCCTTTTGTGAAACACCTTGAAGAGTTGGGATCGGGAGACAGCTTCAATCAGATTTGGGATGACACCGTTATGGGGGACAAAGGATATGTGGGGTATCACGCGCTAAATGTCGCCAAGTTAGGGCGTGTTCGGAAATTGGGATCCCGTTATCACCTCCTCATGCAGAGGCTGCTGGAAGAAATCACTAACAAGAAGAAGGTCGACATATCAAATCCCGAGGGAAGGCCAATCATGTCATCGTGGAATGTGGGTGGTTATGGTCTTCCCTACGCGCGTAGTCGGGATGGTCCTATATTCCAACACCTACCGGGCGTTGGACAAACGTTTGAAGTAAACGAAAGAGTGCTTGTAGACATTACCGAATCCACTATAAAGTCTTGGAATGTTCACCTACCAGAGAGAGACCACTGGGAACCAGCATTGTTTGAAGGTTGGTATGATGCTCGAGTAATAGCCATCTACACCCCAGACGGGCAAAAACAGGTTAGTACTGCAGGCCTTGCGACATACATGCCACCAGCAAAAGGTGAAATAGCTGTCCAAATAATCACCGAAGGATGGGACAGATTACAAATACACACATCCCATACAAGGAAAAACGGGGACGGTAGCGGCCTAAATGTTGTGACGACTGGTTTGAAAAATGTAGTAAAAGTAGACTCCCTCATCGGCCGCGCGGTCAAGGGCGCGAGCGCGAATACCTCCTTCGGCTACAGGGCTAAAACCTCCTTGATCGGCGAGGTTACGCGCAAGCTCAGTAAGTTTGGTATCACATACCGGTCCACTGGGTTCATCAAGAATGGTCGTTCCATCGGATGGCATGATGCCTACAACGCATACAAAGCTTAGAAGTCATTATGCAAAACTTTTGAAAAGCAATAGAACAACTATTGATTTTCAATACGTAAGCGAGACGATAGATATTAAATTAAACACATACGACTAGATAAAAGCATATGACACTATGACTCCCGCCACTGCCGACGAGCTCCGCGCGAATCACCCGGTGATGCTGGCAGCCGCCGAAGCACAAAGCGAACCCCGCGAGGCACTGATGTCCTGGGACGAGGCCCGTGCTCACGACGAAGGGTGCATGGCCGCCTACGGGTGCGCCCACTCCGACCTACTCCTGAGCGGGGCAGCGTCGACCAAAACGTTCAACCGCCCGTTTTGCGACTGCGGCGACTGCAACTGGTGCTGCGAAACCTTCGAGACCGACCGGGAAATTGAGGCGTTTGCCGACGGGTTCTTGCTGGGCCAGTGCCGGCTCAAGTCGGGCGGCGTGTACATTGATGTGGAGGGAAACATGGCGGTGGGGCGGCCGTACGACCTCCCGGACGATTCCGACCCAGAGGGCCATTTGAAGACGCTGAGGGAAGCTCTCACGCTGGAGACGTCGACAGCCCCGCTGCTGCCCCAAGAGCGCACCAGGTCGACTGCGACCGAGGGGTGGACCATTCTAGGAGCCATCGCCGGATGGTTGGTGGTGTGCGGTATTATTGGCCTCGAGACCGGACCGAGGCCTTAGTCTAATAAGCCCTCCATTACTTCTTGTCTCAGCTTGACCAAATACTTGGGGAATATCGCACGGATTTCCGCCAAGTTCGGGCGCGATTCTGGTTCGAACGTGAAAATGCTCTGCAGCGTCTGCACGTCGCGTCTGTCCATCAATAGGAGGTTCGCAACTATAGCTTGGGCGCAGATTTCTAATACCCTCATGCCGTGCTTACTCTCCATATGCCAGTGGCGGCTTCCCACATTGGACCACTCGAGTGAATCGAGGAGCTTGGGCTCAATGAAGCTTATGAGAATAACCCCCACGCCCCATGAGTTGTACTCGTTCTTGCAGGGGACCTCACCGAAGCTTATGACGCCCTCGGAGCCCCACAGCTCGGGTGCAGGGTAAGTTGCCGATTCTTCGCGTGCGAATATCGTTTCTTGAGTACCGTTGTGGCACGCACCGTCTAGGTCGCCGATTTTCGCGACGACCTCGTGCTTGAACAAGCCTATGGGCTTTTTCGTGTACAGGACGTTCCGGGGCTTCATGTCGGTGTAAGCCTTCGCATTATTCTCGAGGATGGTAAGTGCCTTGCAGATGTTCATAATGCATTTCACCTTGATAATCATGTCGGGTTCAAGTGTGGTCTGGTTAAACGCCTGACCGGTTGCCCTATTCTCGTCCATCTCCTTGCGGATGCTGTACAGATCGCCGTCCGCTGCCTCCATCAGCACGTACTTCTGAGGTATCCGTTTATCTCCATCCAAGCATGCTTGCTCAACAATGCAGTCACAGTGGGTGTTGTTCGTCAGGAGACCTGTATCGAAACAGACTGATTCAGCGCGCATAATTTTGAGAGCGATCTTTACTCCATCGGTGCCTCTGTATTCCAACACAATCCCGTAAGCCCCTCTGCCGAGAAACTTCTCGAGCTCCAAATCACCAGCCCCGTACACCAGTTTTGTGGGGTAATAGTAATCTTCGTTTTCGGTGATTGCCCAATCCTGCTGGCTGATGGGGGGCAGTGAAATGTTTTTGAAATCCATTTTGGCGGGCGCGGAGCGTTGGTTCTCGAGATCGGTGCGAAATGCTACACCGAAACGCTTCAGAAAGGCGCCCAGGTCTCTCTGTGTGACCGATCCGGCGAGGACCACGTCGGAGGCTTTCGCGACTAGGAGGCGGGCTGACCGCGATAGGCCCTCGGCAATCGGCCTGATGGAGACACTGTCATTCTTCCCACGGACCTTCGCGAGTGCCGCCGAAGCGTACGGCACCAAGTCCATGTCCTCTGACGGTCCACCCGGTCCCCAGAGGACAACCGTCCGGTGCTCGGTCTTCGATATTTCACAGTAGAGGTAGAACTCCTGGATGCCCTCGTTCAGTCTGGCAAGTGCCTTCGCAACACCCTTTTTCACACCGAAGGCAGACATTCCCAATTTATAATGCCCGATATTTAAAATACCGGATATTGTGAGGGAGTATTTAAGACCTCTAATTAAAAAAGACGTGTATTCAATGGACCTGAAGGCGCTGCTCGCGAGCCTAGACGCCGAAATCGCCCAAGTCGCCGGGTTCTCACCCGAGGTGCTCGACCTCCCGCAGGACTTGCTGGCTGTCCGCGTGTTGAACAGGATGCTTATTATATCGGAGCGGAGCAAGGCGGCGCGGCGGAGCGGCGCGTGTAAAGTGAAGTGGAAACCCTCTGGAATAATATAATGCGCTCAATTAATAATGGACGCGGTAACTGTTGAGTTTGGATCACCAAGCAAGTTTTCCAGGTTTGGAAAGGCACTAAGCTGCGGCGCAGCGTACGAGTTGTACACCCAAGGCACCGCGTTCAAATTTGCGCACGGCCGAGCAATGAAATTCGGCGGCGGCGTGTTTTCCCAGAGGCCATCGGGGGTGAACAAGTTCGGTATGAGCCCCTCCGAAGTGGCATTCAGACAGGACCAGCTTCAGGCCCTCCAGGATAGATATGCACAGGAGGCGGCACTGGCCACCAGGATCCAGAGCGTGGCGAGGGGGTACAATGCTCGGAAGGCAAACCGGATATCACCGTGTCCAGTATGCCTTGACAGTAAGTTTTCGAAGAACAAAGTCCAACCATGGGGATGCGAACGCGGACGCCACTCGGTCTGTACCGATTGCGCACAATCAATCGCTCAGTCCCAACACAGGGCATGCCCCATGTGCCGGGCTGCCCCTGTAAATGATCCGACGTGGACGGCACAGGCTTACAATTCTGAATCTGAATCTGAATCACCGTCATATGGCGACGGAGAGGGATCGGACGATGCCTCCGAAAGGTATAGAAGCACTAGGCGGTGGAGCGGCGACAGTGAAGATTGGGTGGCCCCGGTCTCTGGTTACGGAGATAGAGAGGATATAATGCGAATGAACGCAAGTGACAGAGCCGAGGCGATGGCCCGCCTTCCAATAGGTGCCAATTTTTGGCATCCCCAACCTGATTGGGAGCCTTGGTGGACGGACTGACATGACAGACCCGAAAGAGACGACCAACGCAACGCAACGCAACGCAACGCAACACCAACACCACTTATATTGTGGCGTTGGTGTGTAGTTCGTTTCAAAGTATTCTTTATGGTTCGTGTTCAGAAAAATTGGATTTCGAGGTTGGCCACCCGGAGGCACTTCACAAGGTGCCCTCCGCAATTCATCTCGTCGTAGTCCACCCCGCGCAGATTTGATATACCTAGGGCTACCGCCTCGATACCACCGCGCGTCGCCCCTTGGCAGTTGCACAGATCGAGGCGCGTCAACGAGACACAGCCCCTCAGCGCCCAGATCCCCACGTTGGTCACGGCGGTGCCATAGAGGTCGAGGTCATTGAGGGCGGTTAAAGCACCCAAGGCAGAAACGCCCGTGTCGCCGACGTGAACACACATTCTAAGGCGGAGCGTGACCAGAGCGGCGCATGCAGAGAGAGATTTTATTCCTTCGTCGCCTAAGCCCGCACAGAACGAGAGGTCGAGGTGCTCCAGGGAACAGCACCCCGACAGCGCAGACGCCCCTGATCCGGTCAGCTCCCTGCACTGGTACAAGTCCAGCTTTACGAGGAGTCTCAGGCACCCAAGGGCTTGGACACCTGCGTCGGTTACGCCAATGCAGTACGCCAGGTTCAGCTCCACCAATGACGCGCACCCCGCGAGGGCTTTTACGCCATCGTCGGCCACATTGACGCAGCCCCGGAGGTCAATCTTCTCAAGGGAGGGGCATGCTGACAGCGCAGCGACAGTGTCGTCAACAATATTGCTGTGAAGCGAGACGCACGTGCCGAGGTCGAGAGACTTCAGTGCCGGACACCCCCCCAATAACTTAATCCCCTCATTTGACACCAGGTCACAATCCCGAATGGCGAGATTTTCCAAACCTGTGTAACTGGCGAGTGTCTTCATGCCGAGGTCCGTTATGGCGGTGCATGAAATTGAGAGATCTCTGAGGGCGGTGCAAGCCGCGATGGCTTTTATTCCCGAGTCGGTGACCTTGAGAGAGTACTCTAGATGGAGACACGTCAAAGCACTGCACGCACCCAAGGCTTTAAAGCCCTCGTCTGTGACCCTGTGGCAGTACCTGAGACGGACCGTCTTCAATCCCGGGCAGGTGCCGAGTGCCTTTAACCCGCTGTTGGTCACGTTGCCGGCCTCTCCGCCCCGGACAGCCGTGATGGCGTACCGCTTCTTGAGGCTCTGGAACAGGTCACTGCACTGCACGTGCTCGTACGATACTTCCGCGAGTTCCCGCCCTGGCCCGCGCATCACTCCGGAGAAGTCCCTGGAAACGGCCTCGAGGCGAACGGCACACCGGTTGGCGAGGCAGTTGGCTATGGTGACAAGCATGACGTCCGGCAGGTATTGGAGACGAGCATGCGCTTCGCCGGTATGCTTCGCGCGTTTATCTAAATTGTCATGGGGGGTTGACATTTTATGTTGTGTTGTGTTGGTTGTTTTCTATATATTATACATTTTCGGCCCTGCGACGACTAACCCGCCAGAAAATGCATTTACCGCATTTTATTAATGTTGTTGTTAATTAATAATGAGCATTCAAGTCACTTTTGGAAATCCGAGCAAGTTTTCTAGATTCGGAAAGCCACTCAGTGTCAAACAAGCATACAATCTGTACACACAGGGGGTCGCGTTCAAACTTGACAATGGAAAACATGTGAATTTCGGCAGCGGGATGTTTTCCCACACGTCACGGCTGGTGAACAAGTTCGGTAATTCAGGTATGACTCCCGCCAACCGATACAGACATCTCAAGAGTCTACGTTCACGTCTGGCTAGTCAGGCAACCAAAATCCAGAGCACGGTGAGGGGGAATAACACAAGAAAGGCGAACCCCATATCAACCTGTCCAGTGTGTTTGGAAAGTAAATTTACGAAGAAAATGCTCCAACCGTGGGAATGCAAGAGTGGACACCACTCCGTCTGTCCCGATTGTTCTCAATCAATTGCAAAGTCTGAGACGAGGAGATGCCCCATGTGTCGCGCCCCTCCCATAAAAAATGAATCTACAATCCCAGCAAGATATAGAGACCAAGATTTCGAGACAGATGATACCTCATACCCGGTGTATACCCCAACGCAGCTATCGCGGATGAACGACGAAGACCGAGCCTTTGCAATGCGGTTAAGACGTAATAGATATTCCCGCCGCATGTTCCTCCTTAGGGAGATCGATGACGGTGAGTTGACACGAGCTGCAATATCGTTAATCCCAACAAGATATAGAAACCAAGATTTCGAGACAGATGATACCTCGGTGTCGGGGTCAGATGATACCGAGGCAAGATTTAGAGACACGCAAAGGTATCCCGGAGACAACGAAGATTGGAGTGGGGACCCTATGACAACGGATGACTACCATACTATTTATGATAGAGCTACAACAATGCGGATGAACGACGAAGACAGAGCCTTTGCAATGGAGTTAAGACGTTCTAGATATGGAAATGAGGATCCGGTTGTCATACAAGCAGAGAGAGACCATCCGAGCCACCTTATTTGGAGCTGAATTCACTTCAGGCCAAGCTCACCCAACATAACATAAAACATAATTCACACGACTGTTATACTGCTGATAATCGCGAAGAAGTTACAGTCGGGGAGCGCCGCGTGCAGTGCCGACAAGCCCTCCTCGGTCACGTCGTCGCACCCGCTGACATGGAGGCGCTTCAAAGCGGTGCAATTCGCCAAAGCACCGAGGCCTCCGTCTGCCACATTCTTGCAGCTCACCACCTCCAACTTGGTCAAAGCGGTGCAGCACGCCAGCGCCTGTATCCCGTCGTTGGAGATGCCCTTGCAGAGCCTCAAATGAACCTCGGTCAGCGCAGCTAGATTCCCTAGTGCCCCAAACCCGGTGCCGTTCAACTGATTGCAGTAGTCGACAGTGATGCTCTCCATGCTCGAACTCACCGCCAGGGCCTCTATGCCACTGTCCGTCACGTTGCAGTTCACGACGTCGACCCGCCTCAACGCACACGTCGCAACCCCACGCAAGCAAGCATCGGTTGCCCTGCAGTTGGAGAGACGCAACTGGCTCAAGCTTCGGCTCAGCAGTTCGTAGCTGGTGGTGACCTCGCTGCTGCAGTCCCACAGAGTGAGATGTGTGAGTGCGGTGCATGCCGACAGAGCCCGGAATCCCTGGTCGGTTACGGTCCTGCAGCCGTGAATGTCCAGCTTGGTCAAACTGGTGCACCTGCCAAGTACACTCATGTCCTTGTCCTTCAAGTAGGTCTTGTGTGGGCCGAGCATCCACCATTTCACATCCCAGGGCAAATCCATATCACATGACCTCCCACGGAGTTCGGTGACAGTGTACCGCTGCGTCAGCTGCAGTAGATTCTTTCTGCGACCTCGCCCGGTGTATGCCACTTCCGACAGCAGAACGCGCCCGGGGACGCGCAGTGCCCGAACGGCGTCCCTCGACGTGGCCTCGAGGCGGATGCCACATCGGTTGGGGAGGCAGTTGGCAATAGCGACAAGCATGACGTCCGGAAGCTCCGCTATTCCACCGCCGCCGCCGGTCTTCTTCGAGCGCTTCTCTAAATTTGTGTTGGGGTGGTTCGCCATTGGTTGTGTTGTGTTGTGTTCATATATATCATATATCATGTATCACCGGCCGCCTAAGTGGGTGAAAAATGAACTTTTACGAGACCAAAAACCCCATTATCACCGCAAAGACGTCTGTCGGCGCCGCCTTCAACAGCACCGGTCCGTCCACCCTGGTGCTCCACTTTTGGACATCCTCTCCGCCCAAGAAGAAGTGGTGCAGTGCTCGCTCGTCGGTGTCTTCCGGAAGGACGCTGCCGAACTTCGAAACTGTGTGGCGGACACGGCACCATTGCAGACGCTGCAGGGCGATGTGCTTTCGCCAACCGCCGGCACACATCACTTCCTTTATGATGCCGTGCATGGCGATTGGTATGATTCCGCGCAGTTTCGTGCCCCCGAAAATGCGTCGGAGGTTCGCCCCGTTGCGTGCCAGGTATTCGAAGCTTTCCCGGGATGAACCGATTGCGGCACAGAGCAATGGTGTTGCGTGCACTCGTACTGCTACTTCATCCTGGCTGTATGCGTGAATACGTGCTTTCTTCTGGTTCAGGAAGCGGAGGACGTCCACGTAGTTTTTCTTTGCGGCGATATGTGCCGGGCTGTTTCCTTCCCAGTCTGATCTGTTCAGATCCGCACCATGCGCCGCAAGTACCTCGAGCATATCCACTCTGTTTGTGGACGCTGCATTCCAAGAGGGCGTACGACCGTCTAATCCCGCTCGGTTTGAATCCGCGCCGTTCTCTAACAGTAGTGTCAGGGCGTCCATGTTTCCACTTTGCACGGCATGGTTGGCAGTTGAACCCAAATCCGCCTTGTTGTCAATCAACACTTGCAGAACTTCGAGGGAGTTGTAGTCACATGCGACCTCTACCAGATAGCATGATGACGAGGAACGATTCAGGTCAGCACCGTGCTCTATCAGAACACGCAGTGCGCTAATATCCTCCATTTTTGTTGCAATATACGCGGGTGAGCGTCCGCCCTCCTCCCTGTTCATGTCGGCTCCATACTCCGCCAATACACGCAGAACTTCGAGGAAGCGCTTTTCCACCGCATGACAAACGTGGGACCTCAGGTCTGCATCCAGGGGGGCACCGTGCTCCGCCAATACGCGCAGCGCGTCGTTGTCCGCCCGAGACACCGCCCTGTGCACGAGGGACAGCTTGGATACCGCCAAGTCAACACCTTTTGCAGCGAGCCACCGCAGTGTCTCGAGATGGCCTGATTCCAAGGCGACTTCCACGGGCCTGTCGTTTGTGATAATGAGCAGGTTGTGAGCACTGTCCCCGTAATCGGACCCCGGGCCAGTTTTGTCCAGGTCCGCACCTTTCTCGTAAAGCACACGCAGGACACCTATCCTCCCATATTTCGCAGCGTAGTACGCGGGCGTTCTATCGTTCCAGTCGATTCGGTTGACATCGGCGCCATGCTCGGCTAAGAACGCGACCAACTCCGGCTGGTTGCGTCCAACTGCATAAAACATCTCGTTCCATCCGCCAATCGTGGATATATTGAGGTCAGTGCCCTTGCGCGCGAGTAAGCGGACGATGGCGTCAAAGCCGAATTCGGCGGCGATACAGGAGGGCGTTGAAAGCCCATCGTCCTCGCGCGATGGCATGACATGCGCGTTGGAACCGGGTCGATTACCTTCGATGAGGGCCTCGACGGCGCTCATATTGCCGAGCCTGACAGCAACGTCTAACGCCGTGTACTGCGGCCACGTGCCGACGGCCTGACCAAACCAGGTGCTTTGTGAGCCATCAGGGCCGACAACTTGATTGGCGTCAGCGCCTTTGGCGATCAAGGACTGAATCAGCGAGGCGTCATTCGCCCGTGCTGCGGACAGAAGAGGAAACCACCCGCCCTCCTCACTTCGTTCACCTGTGCTTAAATCAATAATACTCATGTTTTGCATTTGTTGAAAGTCTCTATCTATATATAAAAGATTCGTCCGCGCCAACTAAGTCATCGCAAAAAACAAATTGTGAAATACCACACGCAACTCAAACACCACTACCAGGACGTGGTAGCGGTGTTCGGGTTGGTTTGTATACTTTTCTTTCACTATTTGCAGCCGCGGTCGGTTGGAGATACATACTTCAAGCCGAGGGCGTTGAAGATGTCATCCTCCGCGGAGCAGACAACGGAAGCCCCGCGATATGTCTTTGTGTACTCGTGGTCCCGCTTGACCGGGATCAGTCCTTTGTCCGAGAGCGACCAGCCGAGCCACCCCGCCCATTTCCGCATTGACGTCCCGAAGTGCGCGTCGCCCGTAAAGTACAGCAGAGCGAAGGCGTAGTCCCGCGGCTTGTAACTTTTGATGTCGATGCGGCGGGTGGGGCCATTTCCCAGGCGATACACCCCCATGTACATCTCGGAGTCCTGCGCCGTCTCTTTCGGGTCTGTCAGGTCGTCCACCAAGAATCCCACGTCGTGGAGCCGCTTGACCAACAAGCTAATGAACGGCCGCTTCGCCGTTTTCCACAGCACGTCGATATCCCCGCAGCTGCTCTGCCCCCTGCGGTAGGACCCGGCCACGAGTCCCTCTGCGGTGGGGTCGGCAAGTGCCGCCTGGGCTCGGACAATCTCCCACACCTGGGCGACCTCGGAGCGCGGAATGCGGACCAGCCAGTCTTCATAGTTCGCAACGCCCTTCCTCGAGAAGGCGGTAATCGGCCATCCTTCAGGGCGAGGGCTCTTTGCATCAATGCGACGGACGTCGGCTATCGTCGAGCAACCGAAGTTGTCGTAGAGCAGCTCGGCTGTGACCAGCCCCACGCCCGATATGTTCCGGAGAATGCCGAGCGCTTTCACTTTCGGGTCGCCGGCGGCCGCTTGAAGCCGCTCGCAGTCAGGGGGGTCGTCTCCGCGCTCCATTGACTCCAGGAATTCACCGCAGCTGGTAACGAAGTGACCGCCGCCTTTGATCTTGCTGCAGTTGCTGCGGAATGTATCAAGGGACGAACGGGCCAAGTTTACGGTCATCCTGCTGAGCATGTATCCGACATTGCGAGCCACGTAGGCCCGCTGCTTGTCTCCGGGGTGTATCTCCAGCTCATAAATTTCCTTGAGGCGCCGGATCATACCGCGAAGAGCCACATTCACAGGCGCACCGGCGTATAACTTTCGCTGGCATGCAAGCCTGGGGCGTATGTCCATGAGCTTGGGAGTGAGAGAATCCCTCGGGAGCTTTTGGGTTAACTTCACGCGCGTCCCCGTTGGTTTCTTGTCCTTGGGGTCGGGCTCGTCCTCGTCGGAAGACGTTTCGGTCCGGCGGCGCTTGTAAACTTCGATCGCAACGCCACGGGTAGGTTGGGTTTGAGACATTGTGGTGTGTGGTTATATATAGTTGTGAAATCGGTGGTGCTCGTGTCCTCTGGGTCGGAAAAATGCAAATACTTGTCAAACCCACCCAGGATCGGTCCTCGCCCTTTTGACAAGTATTTCCATGTCCAATCTCGTCTGGGAGATCTTCCTGTCAAGCACTGCCAGGGAGTGCGAGGCGTCGAAGTCGGCAGTGGAGACGCCCGCGCGAAACATGTCGACCATAACCATCGACCGGATGGTGTATAATTGCGAGAGGACCTCGGATGCGTGTTCGCCGTGATCGTTGGCGGGGGCTTTGCGTTTGGCCATGATTGCGTGCCTCTTATTCTGTTTCTGGAGAAAGCGTTAAACGGGGTAGTTTATGCACTTATTCTATGCATCCGTTAAAGTTTGAGAGTCTTGACTTGCCTGTTGCTGCGGTATGACACCGACCCGACGCTGTGCCCCTTTTCGAGGTTGGACACCTTGGTGTAGCAGACTTTCAGGTTGCTCAGCCGCTTGTACTTGGAGCTCTCCTTGCACAGCTCAGCGGCGGCGGCCAGTACCTCAGCGGGCGGGTCGCTGTGTTGGACGATAACGTGCGGGCTGGGAAACGAGTTGAGATGCAGCCACACCCACGACCCCTCCGACGCGCCGATAATCTCCCAGTTGTCGGCAGCGCTCTCGCCCCGCACGACTGTGTACTCGCCGACTGTGGTTGTCTTCATTCTGTCTGTCCTATGTACCAATACTAAGGATTAATCTCTAATCCGACTCAGTCGGAATACGCTTCGCGGATGAGCTGCAGGACATTGAGCTCCGCCGCATGACTCTGTAGAAGAGCTATAATTATATCAAGCTTGTGTTCAGCAACGCTGGAGCTGTGATGTAATAGTTCAAAATCGTCATGATGCTCGTCGCCGCTCGAGACAGTCTGGGTGCTTTTGTTTTCGGTCTCCATTGTTTTACTAGAGCCCGAGACACATGCGAGCCCACCCCCTATAGATCCGGAAATGGCAATTTCAGTTTAAAGCCAAACTCCAAAAAACAGCTACCAAAAAATAAATTACAAATTCCCGCTCACAATGTCGAGCCAAAAAATCTCAAAGAAGGAGAAGAAAGTCCTCGCCGAGCTAGATGATTATCTCTGCGAGCACACCGAGGAGTGCGTTCTGACGGCGGGGAAGGATGGCAAGAAGCAGCCATTCCGGTCCCACAAGGGGAAGGACACTGCGTACCTACGGAGCTTGGTCCCCGGCGATATCAAGAAGGGAGGGGACCGGTGGGGCTTTCTCCTCGGGTCGGAGATCATGGTCCTGGATTTCGACGACACCGACAAGTGGCTCGAGTATCAGGAAAAGTTTCCCGAGGACATCAACACCTGCCCTTCGCAGACCACGAAGAAGGGTGCCCACTGCTTCTTCCTGAACACGCACGGCTTCAAGGGGTCGTCCATCAAGATTGACGGCAGCGTCGACCTCCTGGTGCAGGAGTCCTCGGGCACGCGGCGCTACGTGGAGTGCTGCCCCAGCCCCAACAAAGAGTGGGTGCGGCCTCTGGGAAGTACCGAGTTGCAGCCCGTGTCGGAAGAGCTGTACAAGCACCTGCTGGGGTTCTGCAAGCCGCAGGCTGAAGACGAGGAACAACCCCCTCCAAAAGACAGGTCATACGTTGACTTCGACAAGCTCGAGAATAGTGTTATGAGCATGGACCCCAAGCAGCTTGAGACATACGGAGACTGGATCAATCTGCTCTTCGTTGTGCGAAACCAGGTGCCGCCGAACTCGACCAAAACCGTGCGCGACAAGTACTACGGCCTGGTTCACGCTTTCTGCAAAGGCATGAGCAGCTTCGACGAGGACGAGCTCGAGACCAAGTGGAAACATCACATCAACGGGGCAGCGACCAAGCGGTACGGGTTTCCCAAGCTGAAGGAGATGATGGTGGAGTTCAGCAAGAACAAGAAGAAGACCGCCACCGTCCTCGCGGACCTTGGGGGCGAGCTCGACGACGCCGGAGCTGCAGAGTTCTTCCTCGACCTGTTCCCGGATATGGTATACCGTTTTGGCTTCAAATCTTACTTTGTCTACGATAGCGAAACCGGAATGTGGTCAGACGGCAAGGACATCTCCCTCCTTGCAAAGTACGCGATGGGTGAGAGCAAGCTCGGTGAGTACGGCCGCAAGGACACTAAAATCAGGAGCATGCTGAACCTTGTGAAACCCCTCGTGAAGAATAAGTACGACATCATGCAAACGTTTGATACCAGTAGCCACGGCTTCATTCAGTTCCGCGACGTGGTGTACGAAATGAATACGGGCAAGTGTCACCCCCTGTCACCCAAGTACTACAGCCTCAAAAACACCGGTCGTGTGTTCGTTGCGCGGGACCGAGTGCGAGCCCGTGCCTTCGAGAAGGTGCGCACGATACTGGAGGACACGTTTGGATCCGAGGGGGCGGAATACTGGCTTCGCTTCATCGGCTACGCGATGTTTGGCGACAACCGCGACCGGCGCTTCGCCATATGCCTGGGGGATACCGCCGCCGGGAAGGGCATAATCGAGGCTTTTATTCGCAAGACGTTCGGCGGCTACGTGCAGACCGTCGACACGAAGATTTACCAGAAGAGCACCGGGAACAACGCAAGCGGACCAACTCCCGAGCTGCGGGTGCTGCAGTGCTGCAGGATCGCACTGAGCCAGGAGGGGGAGATGAACAAAAAGTTTGATGGCAACAAGTTGAAAATACAGACCGGCGGAGACACCATGTCTGTCCGTGGTCTGTACGAGGACATCCGCGAAGTCCGCATGCAAGCTGTCCACATCCATCTGGCCAACGACGTGCCCGAGATCGACCCAGCAGACGACGCAGTGGAGGACCGAGTGCGTTACCTCGGCTTTCCCAACCAGTTCAGGGTCCGGAGCCATCCGAAGTTCGACCCCGCGGTGCACAAAGTCCGGGACAACACCCTCAAGGCGCAGATCAGCGACCCCTCGAAGCAGCTAATCGATGCCTTCTTCTGGTTGTGTATGGACGGCTATACGCAGTACCACGAGGCCAACGATCTCATGGACACCGAACAGGTCAAGGCGGACACCGCCAAATTCTTCAAGACGGAAGTCACGTGGGACGATGTCGTCGAGGACGAGTACGAGTTCACGGGGCGCGACACGGACCGGGTCAAGTTATCTGACATCAAAACGCTACTCAAGCGCAAGGGGAAAGACATGAGCGCCCGGAAGCTGTCGCAGCAGATGCCCAAGCGGTTTGGGGTCGTTCTGACCACCGCCGCGCCGGTGCATGTGATAGGCATGAAGTATCAGACGTCGGACAACGATGGTGAATTCTAATTGGAGCGCTATTAAGACGAAGAACCATGTAGGGTCTATGAACAATGGCACCCGCAAAGCAGACGCGCGTGATCAAGCGGGCTCTTAGCCATGCGCGCCCTGGCAACACACGTGATGTACGTATGTTGCCATGGTGCCACCGGGAGTGGACGAGAACGGGTGAGTGCAACCTGTGCAGGACGCCTGAGCCCAACCCCATAGTTGAGCACTGGCACAAGGACGGCGGCGACCACGGGCCAATCAGGGGGCTCTGGTGCAGGCGGTGCAACGCACTGGAGGGCCACATGAAGAAGCGCCTTAGGCGGCTGTGTTGCGACTCCCCGGTGTGGGCCTTCGAGAGCATCTTCGACGACTTTGGACGCGGCCTCGTCGACGCGGCCAAGATCAGTATATTCCAGCTCTACAGGCCATATTTCCGCAACGACGTCATCAGGGACGCGGAGGACGCGGGCACCGATGTGGGGTCGTGTATGATGGTTGACTCCTCGTCTAACGGATGTAATTACTTCAATGAACTTCACCGAGTATTTTAAGCCCTGACAGCAGCCTTCGCCTTCGCTGCTTTTCACCTTGGCAGCCTTAGCCTTCGCAGTGTTTCTTAATCGGAGTAGTCGAACCATCCAATCGCTTCTCTCACAAGATCACGATCGTACACCATCGTGCCATCTTCGCGCAAGTCGCTCAAGTACTCAGAGTGCCAGCTTTGCGTGCCGAACCCTTCCCATGGGAGATTTTCCATTATGACGTGAATGGCTAAGTCTCCCAATTCTCCGAGGGTATCCATGCCGTGGGGTAGGAAACGGACATCTAGGAATCCACCATACTGAGTATACTCACGGATGACGTCGGGGAAAGAATGGACAATATCATACACTTTTTTCATAACAATATTGTCAAATGTGCGGTTTCCAAAACTCTTGATTGGGTTTTTTTCCATGTGATTGTCGTAAAAAACCTGGAGATCCTGTAACGTGTCTTCCGGAACATCTCGATCCTCCGCCATGCCACGTTCCAGTTGGTTCAAAAGTTCCAGGTATTCTTTCATGTGTCTGTAGCTCTGATTAATGCCATCAGCATTGGGATGAGCCGGTCTCAACGTGTAAATCCTACTCTTCAGCTCTGGCGGGAGTTTGTCCCAATGGGAAGTGTCTTTAGTCGTTTTGGCCCCGAAACGACTGGCCGACGGGAAACGCAGTGGCTTGCCATCCATCACAAAGCCGACCTTCTTCTTGTACATATCAAACGCGGTGTTGACACTGATTTGCTTGCCCTTGTAGTCAAACTGCGCTGGTGCGTTTGACTCGCCAAACACGACACTTACTTGCGGCATGTTCCCTTAATTATAGGAATATGTTTTTATTTGTTTTTAAAAAATATGCTCTATACTTTCACCTTGGCAGCCTTAGCCTTCGTAGCTTTCACCTTGGCAGCCTTAGCCTTCGCAGCTTTCACCTTGGCAGCCTTAGCCTTCACAGCTTTCGACTTAGCAGCCTTGGCCTTCGCGGCTTTCGACTTAGCAGCCTTAGCCTTCACAGCTTTCGACTTAGCAGCCTTGGCCTTCGCGGCTTTCGACTTAGCAGCCTTAGCCTTCGCTGCTTTCGACTTAGCAGCCTTAGCCTTCACAGCTTTCGACTTAGCAGCCTTAGCAGCGTTGGCGGGCTTTGATTTCTTAGGACTGGTTCGCTTGCGCCCCCCGAACCCCGCTATGAACTGCGTAATGAGTTCCTCTGGGACCCCGAGTTCCCGCCCTGTTTGATCCCGCATCAAGCTCTTGACCTTTTTGCGAGTGGAGTTCCTGAGCATGGTGCGAGAATTCCTTCCAATAGTATCTTGGGCGCGCATGTGTTTGTTTGGCGTGATCATGCTCAAACCATCCTTGTTCCTAATCAGGAACTTTTCGCTCTTCGCGTTGCCTCCCATAACTCTATCGCGAGCGTCTACGAAAAGGTTGTAGTGTACATCGTCACGGGCACTCGGGTGCCGGGCCAATAGAGAAGCATCGCCAGGCGCGCCTATGATCCTGCGCATCAGTGGTTTCTGTCTCCATTGATTTTTCATGTCCTCTTTCACCACTCTATTGACACCGGCCGCTATCCGGTAGGCATCTTCGGCGGTATCCTTTCTGTAGTTGACAGGCGTGTCTACAATTTCGAAGGCATCGCCCGCCCTGTACTTCAAGTCGCTGCGGCCACGCATTCTATTGATAGCATTCCCTATTTTTCCAGACTTTGGTCCTGTGCCAGACTCGTACAGATAGCGATTTCCTTTTTTGACCTCGCCTTTGTACTCGGGAGCACCCTGTAGAAGTTCCCCATCGACATCGTATCGCGCGTTGTTCCCCATCTCCCACGTGCTCTGGGGATCGAAGCCAGCCCCGCCATGCATGAGCTCCAGCTCTGCGGTGGTTGGGTAGAAAACGTGAGGGAACAAGTTGTCGTGGGAATTGTAGAATAGGTTCGTGCCTATGCCCAAGTAGCCTTCGTCGGGGTCGATGAAGTCCGAAGGGTGGCTGGGAGGAGAATATTCAGGGAAGGAAATCGGCATTATTCACTAATCAATATTATTATTCATTTTAACGCACAGAAAACATTTAGTTTTGAAATTTATTATTAAGCACCAAAACAACAAAGAGTTGTATTTTAGACCATCCATAAGCCGGATCTACCGCAGTCGTCACCCAAGCAATTTATACAAGATACAAGACACAACACACAGCAATGACAGCCCTCAGCAAGACGGACGCAGCAGGCGTGCTTTTGAGCATCCACGACCACCCCGAGCGCTGCATCTACCCTCCTCGTCTCTCAATAGCCCCTCGGCGCCGCAGTGCGTGGGGCATCTTCGTGCAGGACCCCCACGTCAAGAAGCACATCATGAGCAAGCGGCGCCACCCGGAGAAGCAGGTGCTGCAGCACTTCACCGAGGTGGCCCGGTTTCTCTGGGAGCGAGTGAAGAAAGACAAGGTCATGTTCTCGCAGTGGCAAGCGCGCGCCGACCGCATAAACGCCAGTCGCATGTGCCCGGTGCCGACCACCAAGAAGAAGCCCAGAATCGTAAGCACCCCGGGACCCAACGGGACTCATATTGTCGACTTCTACAACCATGGCAGCCACACCCGCCCGACGAGCGGCCCAGCAAGGATTATTTACAACGAGGGCGGCAAGATTCTCCAGGTCTTCGTCGCAAAGCGAAATGGGATAAGGAAGAGCCGCACCATTGATGTATAACCCACATGGATTTAGCTAGTTTGTCTCGCCGGGAGCTGTTGAAGATGGGCAGGGCTCTGCACGTCCCCAAAGCGGCCAGGCTGAGAAAGAGTGCTCTAGTGGCGCAACTGCGCGCCCGACGGCAACGTGGGGACCCAACGTACTCCGACGCTGTAAAAGAGGAGGTATTTGGGCGCTGGCGCCTCCCTCCCAGTTTCTACGACTACACCGACTACATTTGCTTTCGCGACATCCCCGATTTCGAGTGACAAAGGTATTTTTATCCGGAAACAAATATAGTTGTATTGTAATGACTAGCATACTTCCAGAGGTTCCCCCAGAGGTGGTCTCCAAATTGCATAGGGACGGTTTTTATCATTTTAGAAATGTAATGAGCCCCGAAAATGTAGACTACGCCCGGAAATATGTAACCGATACCGCAAATTACACCAAAATGGAAGTCTACATCTCCCAAGTACTCGGATCTCTTTACACCGAGTCCGGACTTCAGTTGGATTGTACCAAATACCGCATTAGCAACAATAATAATTCGGTCGACGCCGCTGGCTTTCACAGAGACCTACAGGCGATGAACAATGACATCGTGGAACCCGTCCCAGTGTATACAGTTTTGTCCTACTTGGACGACGACAGCACAATGGAATTGATTCCCGGGTCGCACAAAAAGTACCGAATGTCTATTCTCGAAGCCATCCGTAGTTTAAACAATAGTGTCGAGATCCAAGTCAGACCAGGCGACATACTTATTTTCCATGCCTCTATGATTCACAGAGGGGTATTCTACAAGCGTGTTTCCAACAGGAGACTGATCCAATGCTTTGACTGCACGCCGAACGCCGATTACTCGCAGAAAATCCTGCACCTCCCGTGTATGAAAACGTGTTCGAAAACCATGAGAACCATGTTCTCATATATTGCCGGTGCCCGCCCCCTCATTAAAACATTCGACACCATCAACTACTTCAATGTCGCCACAGGCTATGGCTCGACCTCTAATTTCATGGCCCGGTTGAACTACGAAGGTATAGAATTCCTATCCACAGAATCGAACACCCCCCGTCTGAAGCCAAAGTTCGACGAGCCCGACATCCTCAACAAATACATAATACTGCACACCAACATAAGAGACCAGAAGGAAGCCGATGTTTCATTTATTTATCATCACAGTATGATTATATTTTATGTGTTGATACTTCAGTACACCGCAGCTGCACTTGCAACGCTGTACTTAGTTTCACAAGTCCTCAAAGCGATTTAAACAAGCCGAACCGAAGTCCGATATATTAAAAATTACATTAACACCTGCGTTTAGAAATAAAAACCAATACCCATAACGTACAAGACACAGACAAAACATGATGTGCCCCTCCTCCGCCGAAATTGCCGAGTGGCAAACTAAATTGATCGTTGCGATGATGGACAAATTATACAAGTTCCTGGCGCAGGGAGTGTTTGTCGACACAGACGCGGACACCGCCGTGGAGGCACTCGAGCGGGACATAATCAAGGAAGCGACATCGTTCACATGCTGCGACAGCCCCGACAACTGGAAGATCCAAGCGGGAGGAGCGGTGATGGTGGCCGCTAAGATGGTGATGGCCCACGACTACATGGCAGACGGCCCAGGACTGGTGCGCTTTGTGGCTTGGTACGTTGGTGGCACGAGTGAACGCACGAAGAAGAAACTACTGGACGAGGAATTGGAGATTCTCAAGTCCACCGTGTTCAACTTTAACAAGGAGCGCGACGACAAGTGGTGCTACGACATTAACTACGACTCGGAGGATGAAACTCCACCACGGGCGAAGCGTCAGAAAATGGGTAAAGTTTAAGCTACACTTCCGAATAGTTGAAATCACTCCCAAAGTGCGACACCTTCGTCCCGCCCGCGTAATCGTAGGCCAGCCCCTTCTCCAGGAGCAGACTCTTGAGGTCGGGCTCTTCGATGAGCCACCGGCCGTACTTGTCGTAGCCGATGACGCGCAGCGTGAACACAGCGTCCCTGGCTGCGAAGAAATCCTGTGCGATTTTTTTGGCGCACAGTGCGTTGGCTTTGATCTGGTCCCTGTTGGGGGCGGTGCGACTCGGCCTCATTTCGGGAGTGTCGTACCCCTTGATGCGGCACCCGATCTGCTGCACCTGTCCCGACCTCGGTTCGAAGTACGCGACGGTGACGGTGTCGCCATCGTATACCCGGACTAGGCGCACCGGGAGGGAGAAGGTAGAATTGGAGTGCTTGGCGCAGCAGCTGAGGTCGGCATTTTCGAGGGTTTCGCGTTCGGAAGGCATTATATGTTCATGACCATTGTTTAAATGCTGGATACTTTACGCACTGGCTTCTTTTGCTTATTATATTAAAAAAGCACTTTTAATACTCCTTAGGGGTGATTACGAATAGACTACCAGAGAGAAAAACCCAAATACTATTCATCCAATGGTAAGCACTAAAGAACTGAGAAGAAAGGCGAAGTTGTATGCGGAAATGTGTAAGAAGATTTTCGAAGATGAAATTGAGTTGGCTTTCACATTGACCCGCGAAGTGGACATGGAATTTAGACGGAGACGGTATCTCGTCCCCAGGAAAGAACTCTTCGAGCGTATTCCACAGGAAATTCCTTTCGATTACCCCGGCTTGATTGAGAGGAGCACGATGTATAGACTCCGGGATTGGATTATAACTGCGGCCCATAACCGCTACGGGCGAGACCCTTGTGGATACCATGAGTACATGGCAGTATTGCCGCCCGGGGTGATGGCCGCGGAGCTGTTGGGGGAGGCGGCAAAGCACGCCAAGCTGACGGCGGATGCGCACGACCTCCGCCGACACACATGTGGTGCATGTGCGAGCATATCGGACCTAGGTAGTCCTCTCCACGGGTGTGCGCACTGCCGGCGAGTCCACTATTGCTGCAAGGAGTGCCAGCGTCAGCACTGGCCGCAACACAAGGCACAGTGTGCTATTGACAGGAAGGTGCGGCTGGAGAAGCATATGAAATACGACCTGGAGGACAATATTTTATGCGACAGGAACAGAATGACTATGCATTTTACAGAGAGCATTGTCGATGCAGGCTACCCCTATATAATTGATATGTACGACTTCTTTGTGCAAACTTTGCACTACAATCGCCACCGAGACAGGAATGATGCGTTGTACAAGCCTAGGAGAAAACTTCTGAAGATCATCGCGTATCTTCACGGCAAATTGGACAAGGATGAATTGAAGGTGTTGAAGATCACGGCGAACTCGTGCGCTCGAGTGATATGCCGCTTCTTCCGAAAGATCCGCAAGAACGGAATCCGGAAGCTCGCTGTCGTCTC
>Ga0302138_10000126_pt1 | contig 48709 bp, 42 predicted proteins | sample CBN3_321_MG_FD_203110 | JGI IMG/M metagenome (GOLD analysis project Ga0302138, IMG submission 203110) | Marine microbial communities from Western Arctic Ocean, Canada - CBN3_surface | ecosystem: Environmental > Aquatic > Marine > Oceanic | place: Canada: Western Arctic Ocean | collected 2017-09-15 | reverse complement strand
TATGGAACACGCAAACACAGCATGGGATTCCGGCCGGTTTAACCGTAGGGTCTCCACATTTGCTCATGTGCTCATCATCATTACATTGGCTGTGGTATGGCTGATTGTTCTCAAGGGAGTGCTGCAACCCTTTTTCGTTGCACTCGCAATTTACTTTGTCCTCAAACCTGGTTCCGACTACCTTTCTACGAATGGATTCCCCGTCATCCTTTCCTACCTGACGATGGTTTTGTTCACGCTTTTAGTGGTTTCTTCAGCAGCATTTTTCGCTTACCAGCAAGCGGCTGAAGTCGTCGAGGATGAAGCAAAAATGGAAGAGTACAATGGTTTGCTCGATGACCGCTGGCATGACATCAAAGCCACGCCAATCGTTTCGACAGCGTTTGAAGATGATGCTGCATTAAACAATACCTTAGTTGAAGATCTGGCCTTGTGGGGTGTGCTTGAAAACGATCAAAAGATTTCTGATGCAGCGGTTGGAATGCTTGCTGGAGTTGGATCTGTACTTGTGACAAGCGTCACCGTGATGTTCTTCTTAATCTTCATCATTTTCGAAGCAAGTTTGCTTCCTGGTCGTATCGAACGTGCATGGCCGGGCGGTGCCAGCGAAAAAGTCCAAATTATTCGGGCTAAGATTGAAGCAAGCGTCAACACCTACATCGTCGTGAAAACAGGTGTAGGGTTCGGAACCGCCTTCTGTGCAGGAATGATCATGCTCTTCTTCGGTATTGATTTGTGGTTTACTTGGGCTTTGTTGACCTTCTTGCTCAATTATGTCCCGTACATTGGATCACTGATTGCAACCTTGCCACCGATTGTTCTTGGTTTGATTCTGCTTGATCCAGCGTACCTCACGCTGCTAATTCTCTTGCTTTTGACCAACCAACAAGTATGGGGTCAAATCATCGAAACACGATGGGCTGGTCGGGCTCTCGATTTGTCACCTGTGGTTTTGCTTCTTGTCACCGCCATCTCTTTTGCCGGATGGGGGATCCTTGGCATGATTTTAGCAGTGCCCTTTGCGGTGATCATAAAAATCGTCCTTGAGAATATTGAAGCGACACGCCCAATTTCAATCCTTCTTTCTGAACGTGCTCCTTCCATCGACGAAGCGTGGATCGAAGCAATGAAAGATGGCCGTTTATCCTCGTTTGAGACTCAGTCACTCACGCAACTGCAGGAAGTTCTCGGGTATTCGAACCGCCAGATCAAATTGATATCGGGTCGTGTTGCAATCGAGCGGGTCCTTCGCCGGAACCGAATCACTGACGATCAATTGGACCTTATTGGAGGAGTGGCGGACGAACTGCGACACAACCAAAATCTTGCAGCTGAGGCAACAACTTCACTTCACCAAGGAAAGATTGACAAATCAGTTCGCCCACTTCTAAACCGCCTTTTGAAGGCGATTGAAGAAGAAGAGTGATCACAGAACTTCAGTTAGAATCTTTTCCAGCTCGGTGTTGATCATCAAAATCAACGTGCCGAATTCCGGGGGAATATTTGGATCTTCGTACAACTCTTCGAGTTTTGATTGGGCCATTGCGATACGAACATCGATTTTCTTGGCTTTGTTCAACAACCAGTTTTCACAGGCTTCTTTTGCTTGACGGCGGATGTTTCGTGGTACTTTGGGATCATCAAGTTGGTTGATGACGGTGGCCACTTGCAGAAGACGAGATTCGATATCCATAATTACAGCCCCTTTGGTCGCTACCTGTTGCTGTGTGTAGGCCGTCTTTAAGTTGATTGCCGCACCCCGCACATCATGGACATCAGTGAGACGGACCTTCTTGGATGGTCGCGTATCTTTGCTCTCACCCTCGGTATGGGTTGGGCTGCTTGGATGGACCACAAAGAGCGTCGAGTCAGCAATGAACATTGGCTGGTGTGGGTGAAACCAGCCCTTTTCCTGTGGGCGCTAGATCTGATGAACCAAGGTGCAGATTTTACAATCTATCTCACAGCATCAGCGGTTGTTGCCTATGCTAGCGGAGCAGTCCTTGGCCGTCCTTCATGGAGTGATCTTCGCCGCGGCTCAAGGATGGACCTCACCGTGACCTTTTGGTACATGATCAGCGCCATGGGTTTGATCATGGGGGCGATTCGATACCAATCGACAAGCCCACTCGATGTGATGATCAACGGTGATGCAACCTTGGGTGCTCTTTGGTGGCGAACCTTGTCGGTCTTGTTTGTGGTCCTGATCGTGGATCTTGCTTGGAGATTACGCTTGCTTCATGGCGGTGCTGATGCCAAGGCTTTGATGTGGGTAGCCATTTTGATACCAGATTGGACCACTGTTCCCCTTTTGTTCTCACAAGCGACATCTTCAGCACTCGTTGCTCTACCGCCAAGCCTTGCTCTTTTGATGTGGGGTGGTCTGAGTTTCTTGGTGATACCCTTCCTTCTTTTGGCCAAGAACCTATCAGCAGGGAACGTCAAGAGCGTTGGAGATTTACGATTGGCCTGGCACGCATCGAAAATCGCCCGAGATGAAGTTCTTACCCGACACGTATGGCTTTTGACAACCCTCATTGATCTGCCAGATGGCAGCACTCGGGCACATCATCGTTCCAGAGCGCCTCGCACAACACCCACACAAGAAGCGCTCCAGGCTTCATTGGATGTCCTTGAAGATGCAGGCATTGACCAAGTTTGGGTCAGTTCAAAATTACCTTTGTTGGTGTTCTTGTTCCCAGCAATTGCACCACTCGTATTGATTGGTGATCCGATGATGTTGATCATGCCATGGCTGGGTTTGTGAACAAACCAAGCAATGTGAAGAGTGAAGTAAAATCAAGCGCCCTTACGCTCGATGTTCTTAGCCCGGAGGCCTTTGTAACTGCACTTTCGGCAGCGAGCGGCACGGACAGCGTTGCGTGCGTTACAGCGCATGCAAATCTTGCGGTGGAGCAAGCGAGCTTCTGCTTCCGGGAATCGTGCCATGCCTCAGCGACTAACTCCCCCTATTTAATCACAACCGAGCCGTTCAATGTGGGACAGTGCGGCCTTTTAGTTGACCTCGGTTCCAATGACCTTCACTTTGAGCAGTGTTCAAAGCCCTCCGCTGCTAGGAGCGGGTATGCGTGTGTTGCGCCTCCCGGGGATTCACCACGATTCAAACGTGGTGGTAGTGACAGGCGCCGCAGGGTCCTTGCTCATCAATGCCGGGACGTCATGGTACCAGGGCCTCCAAGTCGAACGTGTCAAAGGGGTGATTGGGGAAGACCAACCGCTCGATCGGATTTTACTCACCAGCAAGCGATACCCGTGTTCGGGTGGCGCCAAGCATATTTCTGAGATGTTTGGAGATTGCCCAGTTCACATTCACGAAGAAGGTCAAGCTGCCCTTGAGACGGGTGATTTTTTCACCACTTGGGCGAACCGATACGATTCTGATATGCCTCCTCTTCAAACTGAAGTGAGCACCGATGGAGAGGTATTTGCACTGGGTGACGGACAAGTGGAAGCGGTTCACCTGCCGGGTTGTTCACCGGATGGCATGGGGTATTGGATCAAAGAGCAGAGCATGATGGTTGTGGGTTGTTTGCTTCCACGCGCTGATCGGCCAGCTCGTTGGGATTTACCAGGTGGGTGTTTACCTGAGTTGATTGAAAGTTTAGAGCAGATTAAGCGCCGTCAACCTTCCGCAATCGTCCCGCTGCAAGGTCCAGCCATTCGTGGCAAAAATCATGTGGCCGAGGTTCTGAGCCGGCATGTGACGTTTTTGCGAGCATGCGAAGAACGGAACGGAGCCGCACCAGTCTCATGGGGACGGCCTGCGCCTACTGCGGTTTGGTACAGTTCGCATCCACCATGGCCGCTGGAAGAAAAAGAAAGTGTCTAAGCAACCACAGGTAGATCAAGCATCAGTGGCTGTGGCTTGTTGCTTCGTCGCTGCTCTGATTCCATAATCTTAGCACGTCTATTGGCTCTCTGTTGGGCTTTCTCTTCAAACGGTTTCATGCCATCGAATCGTGTGGTTTGATTTCCATCCATTGAATAATTAGCACGGTCCCAGCCACTTTGAATGTGGATGATGCTTTGATTCAAGCGCATGCTCGTGATTGGCCCATTGTGCGTGAACAACTTGATTCTACGGTTAGGCACATGTGCTCCGACCATCCATACTTGCCCACCTTGGGTTGCTGCGAGGAACGAAGTCTCACTCGCTGAAACGGTGCACATGGATCGTACGATGCCTCCTTCGGTGGTGAACTTATCCACCAGTTCTAAGTTCGGAAGAGAGAGCAGTGTGACACCTCCATTTGAATCGCCAACAACCGCAATCTCAATGCGAGATGAAGGCCCTTTGAGTACGAGCATGACTGTTGCAATAGCGTCGAGTTTTGCTCTTTTGTTGGTGCCATCGGTTGGTCGCCATTGGATCATGCCGTCGTCCATTGCGACAAGGCATCCTTCTGGTGTGACAAGACTTCGGACAACGACTCTGTTGTTCATACACCGCTAAGCAGAGCCGGGGGTACTCTTTCGTTTCGCACACCCATAAGGTGAAACTGAAAGTGAACGTCAATACGAATCTTCATCTTTGCTGTCCTTCTTCCACTTGCGGTAGCAGGACTTGCAAACACGGACTCGGCCCTTTCGTTGCGTGTAGCCACTGTCGCCCCACACATCGACGGCGTTGTCGATTGAAAGGGAACGGCCTCCAAAACTCTTGTCAGCGAAATTTTCACAGCTGTTGACACCACAGGGGATTTCTCCTTCTTTGGTGGTTTTCTTGCTGGTCTTATCGACGGTTTCGCCAGAGTTCGCCTTGTGCTTTTGTGCCTTTGCTTTGAAGCCCATGGCTCATTGGACCGGTGTCCGATTCATCAAGGTTGGCACCGAACAGTTGTCTCACTGCTCTGATACATACCCAAGTTGACTGAGCAGACCATCGATGAGACGGAGCAAGCCCCTAAGGGTTACTTCAGACACATTGGCAACGCCACAGACCTCAGATTGAGTCCGTGGTGAACCGGATTCGAGCGATGCCTTGTAGATCAGTGCTGCAGCAACACCCATCGGTTTCTTTCCTTGCCAAATATCTTCATGGGGTTGGATCGCAGACCACAGGTGCCCCACCTGAATGTGGGTGTTGGGTGGCAGGTGGAGGTCAGAAATGAATTTGTCAAAGTACTGGTCAGGTGACGAGATTTTGTGGAGATTGAGCCGGCGGGATACTTGACGAATCAACCGAGACAATTCCTTTTCAGTTACATCGAAGGCCTGGGAGATGACAGGGATTTGACGGGGAAGGTTCTCTTGCCGTGCAACGAGGTATGTGCAAGCGGCGGTGACACCTGCAATCGAGCGACCGGTGACGAAGCCTTCGCCAGACAAACGTCGATAAAGCCGGGCAGCTTCTTCTTGCAGCGGCTTGGGTAGCCCCGAATTGTCGCGAATGAATTGATTTGCTCGCACGAGGTTTCGTTCCCGGCTCTTGCGAGTTTTGGAACGCTCATCGATAACTCTTCGGCGTCGCCATTCACGACGGGCTTGGGAAGAAATACCATGGCGTCCGGCAGAGCCTGTGTTGAGGTCTCGAACATCGATGGTGGTGTTGAGGCCCTTGTCTGCCAGTGTGTATGTGAGGGGTTGTCCGACACGTGAGCGATCTTGGCTTCGGTCTCTGTTGGTCCACTCGGCTCCAGGGTCGATGACGTTTTCTTCAACGACGATGCCACATGCGTTGCAGGTGATTTCGCCTCGACTTGCATCCATTTGCCAATCCACGACACCGCATTCTTCGCAGGGTCTGGTGTGGCCTTCGACTGTACGCCGAATGGCATGGCTATTGTCGCCGTCTTCTTTTGGGCCTCGGGAGCTCGTGTTCAGTGTGTTGGTTTCTGGTTTTGTGTCTTGCTTCATCTTCTCAACTCCTTGTTCAGTAGTTGAGAACCTCTCTATATAAAACCCTGTATGGGTATGTGTGGCAGATAATGCCACACTCCTCGTAGGATAGACGGTGTGTTTGGGGTTCTCTCTCAGTAAGCATGAATCATGCTGAACTTGATATAAAGGGTTGTTTCCATATGTCCAATTTAGAATTTCAAACAACACCGCATCAAGGGAGGGTTCAAAGACGGTACGCGGTTCCAGCCAATCGGGGAGAAACATATGCCAGCAACCGTCATTCTTGGTGCTCAATGGGGAGATGAAGGAAAAGGGAAGTTGGTGGACCGTCTTGCAGAGCAGGCAAGTTGGGTCGCACGCTTCCAAGGTGGCAACAATGCAGGGCACACAGTCGTCATTGGAGAACAGGTGCTGAAGTTCCATCTTCTCCCATCAGGGATCACCCGCAAGGAATGCAACTTGGTTCTCGGTGATGGCATGGTCATCGATCCGTGGGTTCTCGATACCGAACTCAACGGATGGAACAAAACCACTGGAGAAGACCCGAGAGGCGACCGACTCTTCATCAGTGAGCGTGCTCACATTATTCTTCCATACCATTGCCTACTGGACGGTCTGGACAAGAAAATCGGAACAACTGGCCGTGGCATCGGTCCAACATACGCAGATAAAATCAACAGGATTGGTCTGAGGTTTGGCGACCTTGCTGAAATCGACGGTGATGAAGCCTGGACATCATCGACCGTTGCTCGGATGAACGCAAGCTTGGAAGCAGCAGGAAGTCAAGATCGAATCACAGAAAAACAACTCGCTGAAGACATTGCTTGGATTCGAAGCGCTTACTCAACCAGCATAGCCAACACTGGTTTGATGCTCGACAACGCCCTCAAACTTGGCGAACACGTCATCCTTGAAGGAGCACAAGGGTGCCTCCTCGATATCGACCAGGGTACGTTCCCCTTCGTCACTTCTTCAGTCACCTCCCGTGGAAACGCAAGCCACGGAGCAGGAATTCATCCTGGTCATGTTGGTGAAGTGATTGGAATCACCAAGGCCTACATTACCCGTGTTGGCCACGGTTCGATGCCGACTGAACTGGAAGATGCTGCTGGCGATCACCTTGGAACCGTCGGCCATGAATTTGGTACCACCACCGGGCGGAAGCGACGCTGTGGCTGGTTTGATGCTGTGGTCATGCGACACGCTCAACGGATCAATGGATTCACCGGCTTAGCATTGACCAAACTCGACGTGCTTGGAGGTCTTGAAGAAATCAAGATTTGTGTAGCCTACGAATTGGATGGAAAAGAAATCCTTGAGATGCCTGCAAGTGCTACTGCTCTTGGACGTTGCAAACCAATTTACATCAGCATGCCCGGTTTCCCAGGCCATTCATTGGAAGAGTGGCTCTCCATTGCCAAGAAGGCCAACTCTGAGGGGACTGGATTCAACGCTCTCCCTTCATCTGCTCAATTGTACATCAAGAAGATCGAAGCGCTCGTTGGCGTGCCTTGCACCAGTGTTGGTGTTGGCCCGGACCGTGATGCAACGATTGACCTCACAAATGCGTGAGTCCTTTCATCCTCTTTTGGGGTGAACACTCAAAAAGGAGTGGCACGACCGTTGGCTTACAGGGGCGTTTAGCTCAGTTGGAAGAGTGCTTGGTTTGCAACCAAGATGTCGTGGGTTCAAATCCCACAACGTCCACCACCCTCGTCAAAGAGTCTGAACCCCGTAAGGTTTGGACGCACAAGGTTGCCGGCATCAATACTAAGATGAATCGTACAGATTGAGCGTTGAGGCGATTAAATCACATCAAAGGTCCCGGGAAGAAACTCGCTTTGGGATCGTGAATCTATTCTCGCTCGAGCAACAGCAATGGGTTTGAAACTGAGCGAAGATGGTCAAAATTGGATTCCAATAGAGACTGAGTCAACAAATATTCCGGGAGAAGGTGTTCAAACGTTTCCTGATGATTATGAGCCTTCCAGCGCACTTGCCCTTCTAGACGCTGCTTCATTGGGCGTGAGCATCGGAATGTCGCTCGTGTTCGTATTTATCATTGCATCGATTCTAGTGCCAGTTTTGGGATTCTTAGTTTTGTTATGGTTGTTCTTTATGGCAATTGGAATGGGTCCAATTGAATCCATAGCGCATATACTCGGATTTTTCGGCTAACAAACGGTTCCTGACGCACAAACGTCAATTGAAAGCCTGCGCTGAGGGCTAACGCAGTGACTATCCTCTGAGCAGTAAATTGGTTCAGGTAAATCAAGAACACACCGTGCAGTATATTCCAAATCGATATCTAACATCAACAAGCAAACTCAAACGTTCTCTTCGTTATGGTAAGCATCAACAACTTGGTAGTCCGCCCAGTCCGAACCTGCAAACTTGAAGAAATACAACCAATCCGTTTCAGAAGTCTGGGAAAATGAACCGGTGATCATGACGCTCTCGCCTTCATACTCGTGCGGTGTTGTATATGCATCCCACTGTGAATACATTCCGGACTGCGTAAAGAATTCATCTGTTCCATTCCCGTTGATTTCAAACGTTGTAATGGTCAATGAAGTGATACTGCTCGTTATGCCATAATCATCATACAAAGATTGTGTGTGTATCGTGTAATTTACACTTGAAATAGCGTGCCCCAAGGGTAATTCCCAATACACGGTATTGGTTGATGTGTTGATGGTGTCTCGTCCCGTACTCAGATAGGTTCCATCATCGTAAATGAACCGAACACCATCAAATGCCAACGCTCTTTCGAAAACGATGGCACAAACATTCTTTGACGTCACATTTTCAACATAAGCGAGTGCGGTAACTTGAGGGCATTTCTTTTCCAGGTCATTGACGCATGTGTCGCCAGCGTGTGCTGATTTTACCCCGTTTGGACAAACCGTATTTATCCAAACTGTATCGTTAAGGTTGGTAAAATTGAAGTTTACACCTTCAAAATCATTGTTATCAAAGCTCGCTCCTGAAAGATTAAGGTTTGTAAAATCTAAATTTGGCGAATTGTAATAGCCAAAGTAAGAAATGGTTGCATTTGGACCAAGGAGTCTTGTAGCAGCAGTTTCGTAATCGCCAAACCGATTGAATGGTTGACCATAACTTTGCACTGTGTGGTTATTACCTTCCGGATGGCATGTCCAATCTGCTGGCAAATGCAGTGGGCAATCGAACAGTTGCTGCGATTTGAACGCGGTCAAATTAGAATTTAAAAAGCTAGAATTATCCACCAAATTACCCCCAAAATAAGCATCTGATAAATCAGAATTTGAAAGGTCGGTGCCTGTTAGATTGGAAAGGACAATTGAGATTCCCTTGAGATTGAGTGAAGACAAGTCCTGATTGCTTAAGTCCGCATACTTCAAAACTGCGGATGGACCAACTAAATTGCGATTGATACATTTCCAACCATCCGGTAACGATTGCGGACATGAGAGTATTAACGAGCCTAAGACTTCAGTCAGGTTCGCATTCGCCATCAAGGAATTTGAAAGATTCGCTCCACCCAGGATTGCTCCAGTAAGGTTAACACCGCTAAAATCTAAATTTGAGAGGTCAACATTTCGGAGATTTGCCCCCGGCCCAATTAAGTTTTGATTGAGACAAACCCATTCCGTAGGGAGTACGGATGGGCACGATGCGAGGCTATGGAACTGAACTGAGGTCATCACAACTGTTGACAAATCAACATCTGAGAAGTCGCTTGCCCAACCGTAACTTGTTCGCAATGATGTGTTTGTAAACGAGGCTCCGGTGAACGATACTCCCTCAAACCAAGACTCAGAAATGGAAGCATAATCAAAATTCGCTGTTATAAGATTCGCTTCAAAGAACTGGAAATCGGTGATGGATGTTCGAGTGAAGTTCGCATCATTGAGATCCGCTTGAGCGAAGTTGCCACCCATGAAAACGGAATCCGTAAACGATGCATTGGTGAAAGTGGAGTTGCCAAAGTTTACAGAATAAAAAGACATTGATGAAAAATCAAAATTTGAAAAATCACAATCTGAGAAATCCATCAGGCCACCTCCATACCTACCATCTAAGATTCGTCCTTCGTTTTCCATCGACTCAGTTGTATACGACATAATATCGCAACGGTCAGGGGCGGTTGGAATCGAAAACCCTTCTTGATAACGAGGGGAGACAGATGCAGACTGAATGACCACATCAGTGGAAGGTTTGTCATTCGATGGAGTTAGGATTTTGGAGATTTCAGTCACGTCTTCGCAACCATCAATAATTTCACCAAATACAGTATGATCTCCATCCAAATGGCTTGGCTCGCTGTCTTCAGGTATGATAAAGAATTGTGAACCGCCGGTGTTTGCCGCCCTTGTTTTCGCCATTGAGATGGTACAAGGCAAGTGTAGTAGTCCGTTATCGGCTTCATCAGGGATATTCCAATCTTTTTGTTCCGGACATTCTTCAATGGTCGTTTCTACTCCGTTACAAATCCCATACCAATTGGCAGCATAGCCACCCATTCCATTCATAGATTCAATATCTCCACCTTGAATCATGAAATTGGAAATGATCCGATGGAAAATTGAGCCATCATAATTTCCTTCGGCTACATGCGTCTCAAAACTGTCTGCGTGCATAGGTGCTGCAGAGTGGTTTAATTTGATTGTAAACTCATACTGTTCGGACCCGTGAGATACCTCCATGACAACGTTACTGTAGTTGTAGTAGGACTTGCCCTCCACTTCTACAGGCTCTCCAGAATCAATACATCCTGCTAAAGAAACGGTTGCCATTAAAAATGTCAAAACGAGCGCTAGGACTTTGTTCATAGACTACCCAGCGGGTTGGGGTAAATGAAGACTAGGATTCATCCGATTTCCGTTCAAAATCACAAGGATCCAACTAAACTACAACAGATTGATGTTTGTAAGGTTCTATCAAATGCACGTCAACAACATCCACATACACGATTTTGAAGCCCTACTTGCTCATGATAATAAGCCCTACTGGCCCATGATGATCTGTCCGTCTTCAGACAGCCACTTCAAGGCGATTTCGATTAAATCGGAACCAGCCTCGTTGAAATCAATGGTTCACCGAGCAAATGTATGGGTCGTTTCGATATGCTGGTACATTCCTGTGCTGGTTACAATGTACGTCTGACCGTCAATGTAGTATGCCTCAGTGATGAAGTAAGTATCAAGGATAAAACCAAGTTCAATCAATTCATTGTTTGCGTTTATGACATTCATGGCATAGTAAGTGTTTGCGCACTGGTCGCAATCGGCCCAATGATAAAACACTAGTTCGTTGTTGTAAACATAAAGACCTCCAGTGTACATACTGTCCATATCTAGTGGAGTAGAGTTCCAATAACTCTCCACGTCAAAGGCTATCGAAACAGAATTTGTTGAGGTATCAAACTTGTAAAAGTTGGAATTGTAACTCGAAGTGATTAAAACGAAATAAACATCACCCTCGAATTCGAGGTAATTGTGAGGGTTAGACCAGCCAGATTGCCATTGTTCTGTATAGTTCGCAGTGTTCGTATTCAGGTTATAGGCGGTTAAAACGCCGGTGAGGGTATCGTAAACATGTAATTCACCGCCGTCTGTTCCGTTGTCGGCTGCGAACAAAATATGCGATCCAGTTTTGTGGACGTGGTACTGCTGAATATTGTTGTACATGCAATCATTTCCAATCCATGCATGCCCTGCTCCCGGGTTGATGTCTGCAATCATGTTGGTCGAACCATTTGCAGGCGTGTGTATCCAGAATTCCCTGCCATTCACTCCATTGTCTGCAAGGAAAAATACATGTCCATCCAGCACGTTAAGGCACTCTGGCGAACTGTCACCCGACAACGGGTTAAGATCGGTGACGCGCCATGTGGAAGCATTTGCGGGATTATGAGACCATAACTCCGTTCCGTGATTCACCGTTTCTGCCGAGAAGAACAAGGTCTGATTGACCACTCCAAACTCGGAAGGATGGGATGAGTAGGTACCCGGATTGATATCCATAACACGGGCTGTAATATTCATTTGCAAATCATACATCCACAACTCTTCGCCGTAGTTGCCATCATCGGCACTGAAAAACAACTTTGTTCCTATTGTGGCGAATGTAGTATCACCATTGAATGCGTCGCCTCCAGAGTTGATACCATCGATGGAAACGGATTGCCTGGAAGAGAGATTGTACATCATCAATTGGCTCGTACCATTCTCGTCTGCGAGATAGAACACTTCTTCGTTGATTGTAGGTCCAAGCTGTTCCGAAGCAGAATGGATTGTTGTATTAAGGCCAGTTTTAGTGTTGAAATGATACAACGAACCATTTTGGTCAGACATATCGGATTGCATTAGGATATGCGGGCCTACGTGATAGTTTTCTGAGGTAAACCAATCATTTACTTTTTCTTGTAAATTGACGGTGACACACATTTCTGTCCGTACTTGCACTTCATCAATGTCCAATATTCCATTGCCTGCCAAACCTGTGAATGTGCTGTTGTCAAACCCTTGCTGAATGGTTCGGTGTTCGGTGCAAGTGGCGTACGGTGTACGGTCCATGACCACAAAGTGTTCCACTGTGACCTTGGTAAGCCATGCATCGGTACGAGGTGTTGTTTGGGTCGCAACACCGTTGCAAACAGCCGATTGGTCGGTGATTTCGTTAGCGTCAAGTACACTGTTCTGGTTAAGATCCATGCCGACTTCAATAACGACGCCACCTTCAGCGCAGCCATGCAATGCACCAGCAAAGGAAGTGGCATTGGCGAGTGCGCTCATACCTGAGACACCATCTTCACCTGCTGCGCCGGCTTCACCTGCTGCACCTGCTGCGCCGGCTTCGCCTGCTGCACCTGCTGCTCCGGCTTCGCCTGCTGCACCGGCTTCGCCTGCTGAACCAACAGGTCCGATCAAGTCGATGAACGACCAGCCTGCCGTTGTGCATACTTGGAAGGCCGCATCTGCTTGTATGTGGTACAAACGTCCAAGAGTATCGCTGTTGCATGCTGGCAAATCGCTGCTATCTTCTACACTGTATACCATCCAGTCGTCTGAGAGCGTTTCCACCGGAGTGGAGTCGTCAGCCGGTGGTGCATCGTCGCCACCAATGCAACCACTCAAGGGCATCAACAATAGTAGAGCAAGCAGAAACAAGGTGTAGATTCGGGCCATAAGGCAGCGGTTTGAACGGGGGGATATCAACATTCCCGTACTTAAAAACGGTCCATTGCAAGGGGTTTGTTGTTGAAATTGTGTTTTGAACACAAAGCGGTAGAGAAATAAGTCGGAAATTTAAATGCACAGACGGTAATGAGTGTTATCCTCGTAAATTGGTGCGACTCTCATTGGTGTTTACACTTCCAAGGGTTGAGGTCGCTTCGGCGCCCAATATTCTAATTAATTTGCTTCGAGGTAGTACGCAGCATTGATGGCTGCTGCAAAACTCATCCAAGCGATGTAAGGCCAAACCAACATCGAAGCTGAAGGAAGAGGTCTGTAAATCAGGTATGCGTAGATACACGTGCATGCGATCATGAGAAAAAGCATAACCAACGAGAGAAGATAACGTTCGGAATTGAACACCGAAGGCCAAGCAAGGTTCAGTGCAAGTTGAAGGATAAACAAGACGACGATGATCTTGAAATGTTCCAACTCGTCTCGCTGATTCACTACCGAATTAAAACTGAAAGCCATGCAGGTGTAGAGAACTGCCCAGATGGGTGCGACGACCCAGCCAGGGGGTTGAAAGAACGGCTCATACTCTGAATTAAAAGTCAAGCATATTCACCATTTTTGGTTGGTTCATTTAGAATCAAGATTCATCGATCGTTGTTTGGAACAACGCCGAAACGGTTGATTGCGGCTTCACCGTCTTTTTGGAAAAGGTAGAGTAGGTAAATCGCCCCTAGAATTGGAACCAGTACAATCAGGAGCCACCAACCTGATTTCCCAACATCGTGAATTCTGCGAACTAGGGCTGAAAGAAGAGGTATTGAGAGCAACAGATTCACAATCAGGTACAGCCAATCGAAGAGGTTAGGCCAAATCAATACCAGGTCTGGAACTTTGAACAATGGGTTGTTCAGCATGGAAAAAGGAATGGTCCATGTCCCAAGCAATGGACCAAATTCAAGGACACAATAGCCCATCAAGGACATGAAGATCGAAAAGAAAGCCGTGTAAAACCAAAATTCAGAACGAGATGCTCTGCTTGAGAAATCAAAGTACTTTTCTCGGATACAAATTTTGATGGCTGTTGAGGGCACCATCATTCCTTTTGGTCGTTGAGATGTTTTCAACGGGAAATGGGACAGATATGACGGTCGTGGCTCCATGGGAAAAGGTCAGACCTCGGGTACTTCTATTTGACTGAAAAACCAATTGATGTTTGGGGATTTTTGGTCAATCCTCGCGCTGTCGTTGGTTTCGGGAGCCACTTTGGCCACTTGGACGGCTGTTACGAGATTGATTGGATGTGTTTCGACCACCAGAGGATCGGTTCCCACTGCTTCTTCCGCCACCCGAATTGGAGTTGTTCCTCTGAGGTTGCTTTTTCTTCGAACCCTTGGGTTCCTTGATCTTCCCAGCTTTTTGGCCTGGTTTTGGAATTGCACCAATGAAATGGAATTCATGGGAGTCGTCGACAGGGATTTCTTTTCCAATTAACTGTTGGATGCCCACTAAGTAGCCCGATTCGGAATCATCACAGAAGGCATAGGCAATACCTGTTCGACCTGCACGCGCAGTTCGGCCAATACGATGGACGTAACTTTCTGGCTCATTCGGCAAATCATAATTGAACACGTGCGTCACACCTTCGACATCGATTCCACGGCTGGCAATATCGGTTGCAACCAAGATGGGAATGTTTCCGTTCTTGAATCCAGCGAGTGCTTTTGTCCGGGCTCCTTGGCTTTTATTGCCGTGTATGGCGGCGGCTGAAATTCCACTTTGATCGAGTTGCTTCACGAGGCGATTGGCACCGTGCTTGGTTCGGGTAAATACAATGCCTCGAGCAACCCGTTCTTGTTTGATAATCTTTACAAGAAGCCGGCGCTTGTCAGATTTACGCAGGAACATAATTTTCTGCTCAATTCGGTCGACAGTGACTTCTTTTGGTGTGATGTCAACCTTGACGGCGTTGCTTAGGAAGGAACCAGCAAGATTGGCGATTGAAGAGGGCATGGTTGCGCTGAACAGTAGGTTTTGTCGCTTTTTGGGCAACAGCTTCAAGACTTTCTTGATGTCATTGATGAACCCCATGTCGAGCATTCTGTCTGCTTCATCCAGCACAAAGAATTCCACATGACCAATGTCGACATGACCTTGGTTGATGAGATCGAGGAGTCGGCCTGGGGTTGCGACCAAGACATCGAGTCCGTTTTGTAATGCACGAACCTGAGGATTTTGATTGACACCACCAAAAATAACTTTGTGACGGATGTCCAAATGTTCACTGTAAGCGGAAAACCGTTCATCGATTTGCGCTGCTAGTTCTCTGGTTGGTGAGAGAACTAATGTGCGAATCTTTCGGTTTCTCTTTGGTGGGTCTCTGCTCATGATTTGCAATACGGGCAGTGCAAAAGCAGCGGTTTTTCCTGTTCCCGTTTGTGCCACACCTAGGACGTCACGTCCGGCCAGCAATGGGGGGATTGATTGTTCCTGCACGGGTGTTGGCGTTGTGTATCCTTGCTCTTCGATCGCCCGTAGGAGCGGTTTGGAAAGGCCTAAGGTCTCAAAATCAGTCATGTAAATCCCTCGAACGGAGGCTTACAACACCATGTTGTAGTCAACCAGTACATGACGCGGTCCCGGCATCTCCCCTAAAACAAGGTTGGTCTAAATTGGAGCTCTCTACCGTTTGAGGTCAACCATACACCGTTCCGTGTCACAGAATAGGTTGATTTCGTAGCCATTCGAGGTCCGAGATGTAGAGTTGACGGATATCATCGAGACCGAGGACCAGCATTGCCAATCGCTCAAGTCCCATGCCCCATGCCAACACCGGGGTTGAGATCCCAAGCGGTTCGGTGACTTCAGGTCGAAAGATACCTGCCCCACCTAATTCCAGCCACTTACCACGCCATTTTACTTCAATTTCGAGGCTTGGTTCTGTGTATGGGAAATAGGCTGGACGCACCCTGACTTCTGGACAGCCCATCTTGGCATAGAATGTCTTCATGGTCGTGACGAGCATCTGGAGGTTGGCTCCCTCTTCCATAATGATGCCTTCAATCTGATGGAATTCTGGCAGGTGAGTTCGATCGATGGCTTCTTTCCTGAACACTCGGTCAACTGAAAACACTCGGCAAGCTTCGTCTGGGTGGGCTGCGAGGTATTGGATGGTGTTGACCGTCGTATGCGTTCGAAGGAGGCCCTTTTCAGAAGTCGCCTTGGAAAAAGCACCACCCCATCCGACGGAGCCCGTCACTCCACCATGCTCGTGAATGTCGCCCCAGGCCTTGACCAAATCTGCAGGAAGAGGCAGTGAGGCTGGGTTTTCGAGGTAGAATGTATCCTGCATCTCTCGAGCAGGGTGGTCTTGGGGTATGAACAATGCATCCATGTTCCAACCTGCTGTTTGGACATAATCATCGACCAGTTCTGAGAATCCCATCTCTAAGAAAATCGCACGAACTCGTTCGATCAGTGCTTGCATTGGGTGGCTGCGGCCCGTTCGTGGGCTTGCAGACTCTAATGTGACGTCGAATGAACGGAATTCAGCATCTTTCCATGCTTCTGATTGAAGCAATTCTGTGGTGATTTCGGAAACGGCCTCTTTTTCTTCAAGATGTTCGCCACCGAGGTGTGCACCAGCTTCGGTTAACAACCAAGTGCGCGTTGTTTGTTCCGCAATTTCGATAAGGCCTCGACGTGATTTGAAGTGCTCCAGCATTGTTGAGTCTGCCGTTTCGATTGAACACGGTAAGCCGCTGATGAAGGTGGCCCGCTGTTCGATTTCCCGTCCGACATGTTCTGGGTCATCGGATTGAAATGTACCATCGATTAACAGAACGCCAAGGCGTTTGAGCAAACCAACACCTGGGCCGGCTTCATGACGTTCAAAGGCAGACTGAAGGTCAGCCATCGATGCCGACTCTGTGGATTGAATCCAACTCCAGAGGCGCTGTTCAAGGAGTCCCTCTTGCGCTGCTTTGAGGCCTTCTGATGCAGCCTTTACCGTTCGAACCACATGTTCCATGGTTTCCACCATCCCGTGGTTGGTCAAGCCGTGACCGGCAGCCGCAGCAACAGCTTGGTCAGTCCAGTTGCAGGCTTTGAGGACCTCGTTTAAACTCCATGTTCGTCCGACATCCGTTTGCATTGCTTTGAGCATTCTCCGCTCAGGGTTCAGCAATGATGGTGCGTCCATGGTTCTCTCGGGGCGCCCAACGCCCTTCAAATCTGTCCCTGTCCATTGCCCAATATTGCAGGTTCATGAGGTCGAGGCTGCATCCGCTTATTCTTCTTCATCCCAAAGCGCTGAGGCACACGAAGGGCAAACAAACGTGGTTGGTTTCTCACCATCCACAAGCGTCACTGTGCCGCACGGTCCACACAAGATGGATGATTTCTTTGGTTCGTCAAGGGTGACGTCGACACGGTACATGACGCGTCCAGCATCAGGCAGTTGTTCAGCGGTAGGGAGCCAGTTTGCTACGTCTTCGGGTGTCATGCCCCTTTGCGTAGGCATCGACATGCCGACGACAAAAAGAACAACGCCGCACACACCGATGGTCGAACCGATTGAATAAATGCCTCCAACGGTGAAAAATGCCCCAGTGACAAGGCAGATTAGACTGCCAATCAGGAAATTTTCTCTGCCGTTTTTAAGCATTGAATCCCTCATTCAAGTGCGTTGGCTAACGCCTGTGCGACCTTTGGAATTTGCTCAATTGGCACGGCACACAATCCAATACGTACCCCCCCGGTGAGTGGGACCAAGTAGACGTGTTGCTCAGCGCAAGCCTCTGCGATTGCAGATGGATTTTCATGTTCAAGCCAAGCAAAGAATCCATCGTGTGTCGGATTGAGGGGCACATTGAGTTCATCGCACGCCTTGATGAGGGCACTGCGTCGTTCAACAAGCAGGGCTTGTAGGCGATCTCGTTCTTTGCTCCATGCTGCACCACCTTCGTCAGATGCGTGCATCTCACTGACGGTGTATTGCGATACACGTGGCGCTGCAGACCATGTCTGCCGGCCCGTGACACCCATCACCGTATCGATGCGTTCAGTGACTGTTTCATCGGGATGAAGGCTGACCAACGCGCCGGTTCGCAAACCGTACATGGTATGCGACTTCGAGAGTGAAAGAGCAAAAGTGATGAGCAAGTTTTCTGGCCATGGCCACCCCTCATTCATTGCTTCATACAATGTTTCAGCCCAACCATGAGGTTCATCTGCATACAGATGATAGGCGACATCGAGGAGCAATGTGTGCCCAACATTTTCGTTCACCGAAGCACTTTCCATCACGGCTTCCAACATGGCCATTCGCCCACCAGGGGTGAGGGACAGGCCGGTTGGGTTGTGTGCTGGATCATTGATCCACATCATCACTTTATCTTGGGATGTGCACAAGACCGAAAGTTGCTCTTTGAATCCTTGAAGGTCGAGGTATGGATGAGGTGAGTCATAGGTTGGAAGCAGCGGATAGGTCAGAGTTTTGAGATCGCATCCTGAGAGGAATCCTTTGTAGGGCCCCCAATGTCGGTCACGCAAGAGAACATGATCGCCTCGGTTTGCAAAATTGTTAGCGGCGAGGTACAGAGCGCCAGAGCCACCAGCAGACGCCGTGGCGGTTGTGGAGATGCCCATGGCTTCGAGGTCACTTCGCCGATCACCGAGGGCCAACGTTTTGGCGAGATCGAGGAACGCTGGCAACCCCTTGAGCGGGGCATAGGCTGCAATTTCGACCGGTGGCGCCTTTCGGACGGCTTCATCAACAACGGCGTTGATGGCAAGGGATCCATCGTCCTCGAGCAACGCGCCAATGGTCCCATTGACTGCATCAGCTCCGGTGGCTATGGCTTCCTTGTAGCGGGCCCACCATGCAAAAATCGCATCACTGCCCACTTTTGTCTGTGCGTAGGGATTGAGCAAACCTGCACCAGCATCGTTGTCCATAAGAGGGCGAATGCGGCTGTGTTCTTTGAGTTGTCTCTTGATTTTTGTAAGTTGGACACCCGTTTCATTCATCAAGGGTTAGCCTTTGGCCGAACCATCGCCTGTGTAGCATAGCTGGTAGTGCATCGGATTTGTAATCCGAAGGCCGGGGGTTCGAGTCCCTCCGCAGGCTCCTTTTAACGATAAGACCGTGAACTTGTTTTGTCTCCAGCAAAACATGCTGTTCTAAGATGAATCTCTATTTTTCCAGCCCTTCATAGCGGGAAGTGTGTCGCTGGTGGCAAAGGTCTCTGAAGCGAACGCTCAAGTTCGAAGAGCGGCTGGCCAAAGCATGGTCGCACAACGCTTGGACGGCAAAGCTTGTGCTGCAAGCGTGGAGGACGAACTTCACGACCGCATTTCCGCTTGCCGTTCCGCAGGGGTCGAACCTCATTTGTCCGTCGTGATTGTCGGGGATGATCCTGCCAGCCATGTCTATGTGAATTCCAAAGTCAAAGCGTGTGAACGGCTTGGCATCAAGAGCACCCACATTTCGTTGCCGGAAGACTCCACTGAAAGCGAAGTTCGTGAAGTCATTCAGAGGCTCAACGACGATACCTCACTGCATGGTATTCTCGTTCAATCTCCTCTCCCATCCCACATGGATGAAGAAGCGTTGACCGATTTAATTCATCCAGGCAAGGACGTTGACGGATTCCACCCCGAGAATTTGGGACGGTTGGTCCAAGGGCGTCTCGATGGTATGCTTCCATGCACGCCGAGTGGCGTGATGCGCATGCTCCAGTGGGCTGGAATTGATCTATCAGGCAAGCAAGCTGTTGTCCTTGGTCGCTCTCGAATCGTTGGAAACCCACAAGCGCTTTTGCTTGGCGCTAAAGGTGCAGATGCGACCGTGACGATCGTCCACTCAAGAACTAACAATGCCCAAGCAGTCTGTGCCCAAGCAGACATTGTGGTGGCTGCAATTGGCCGCCCAGAGATGGTCCGTGCAGATTGGATCAAATCTGGAGCGGTGGTGGTTGATGTCGGCATCAACCGTGTTGATGATGATTCCCGAGAACGAGGATGGCGATTGGCCGGCGATGTGCATCCCGAAGTCGCACAGAAGGCTGCTTGGCTTTCACCTGTTCCAGGTGGCGTCGGTCCAATGACCATCGCTATGCTGATGGAAAACACGGTCCGAGCAGCAGAACACGTCGTGGCCCAGTGAGGTGAATGAATGGAACAAAAAGCCCCACGTCTCTCTAGCGCAACCCTCGTTGCAGGCTCTTTATTCGTCGCTTTTGCCGTCATCAATGGGTTGTCGAACTTGGCTTTTGCAAGCGGTTGGAGCATTGAAGAATTTGTGAGTCTTGTTCTGGCAGGTCTTCTTTTCATCGTTTCCTTTTTCGCATCACGAGAGCGCAGTGTTCCAGAATTACCGAACCACCCGAGCGTTCAAGAGCAATATGAGGCCTTTGATTCCACGCCAACACCATACAGCACCACCACCGCTTCACAACCTGTGAAACAACAAGCGGCTGTCCATCAGCCATCTGAACTGGATTTGCTCGCCGCCCTCAACGTGACGGCCTCACTCATGACGGCGGCAGCAGCCCCCTCAAGCATCACAACATCGCCTCAACCCGCGGTTCCACAAGCGGCCGTTCAGCAGCCACCTGAATTCGATTCACTCGCTGCTCTCAATGTGACGGCCGCACTCATGGCTGCTGCATCACCAACCTCTGCTCCAATTCCAACTCCTTCACCAGCCCCCAGTTCTGAGTCGATCACCTCAGCCCTTGCTTCACTGACTTCTGGAGTCCACGGTGCCGCTGCTGCTGAACAGGCAGCACTGCACCCACCTCCACACGTCCATACCGATCAAGGCAGACAGTTCACCCAAAGCATCGGGTCACTCGCCTCAACTGATACACGGACGCCCCTCGCCAACATACCTCTGCCATCTGGTGGTTCTCCAGTCAATGATCCTCAAGAACCAAAGCTTTCGAACACCCTTCCATCCATGCCAGACTTAAGCGATTTGTTGCCTTCACCATACGCACAACCTCAACCAGCCGCAGCGTCACTCCCGGGTTTACCCGATCTTCCAAGCATCGATGATCTTCTCATTGCTACGCCGGCAGAGGTCCCTGTTGTCGTCACAACACCTGACCTTCCGGACCTCGATGGGCTTTTTTGAAAGAAGCGAAGGTCAATAGGGGTTGATTCCATGGTAGAAACAATGTGGTCTGATGCGTTCGATTTGCACAGCCACTCCACCAACAGTGACGGCGAGCATTCAGTCGACACCGTGGCCAAGTTGATGGCTGCTGCTGGAGTCAAGCATTGGGCGCTGACCGACCACGACACCATCGCTGGTTGGGATCAAGCGAAAAAAGCAGCACTTGAAGCAGGAATTGATTTTATTCCCGGTGTTGAAATCACATGTGAGCCAGGACTTCCAATCGTCGAGGAAGAGATGACTTTGTGGGGGCGAGATCGAGCGCCAACATCATGGCATTTACTCGCATATTTCCCAAGTGCAAACTTTTCACCTCAACAGCGAGCAGACTTTGCCAATTGGCTTGCTCCGCTTGGTGAAAGTCGAGGACCCCGCATGGAACAGATGGTAGCACTTGCCAATCAACATGGCTTGAACATCGACATCAAGGCAGTGCTTGCACGAGCGGATGGTTCTGTCGGACGCCCACATCTCGCAGATGAAATGATTGCTCAAGGCTATGCAACAGATCGTCAAGAGGTGTTTGACCAGTGGCTAGGCGACGGTCGCCCTCTTGCGATTGTTCGAAAGAAACCGAGCATCGAAGAAGCAACAGCTGCAGTTCATGCGAGCGGTGGATTTGTTTCATTGGCCCACCCGATCTATTATGGTGTCCCGGTCGAGCCATTGGTGACGTATTGCAAATCAGCGGGTGTTGACGCCATCGAATGTTTTCACCGGAGCCATCCAGATCCTTACCGTCACGCTTTGCTTATGGCAGTACGGAACGGTGGTATGAGTTCCACATGTGGTTCAGATTTCCATGGCCAATCATATCAGCAGTCACCCGGGAACATGCCCCTCCCGCTTGCTGATCTGCCGCCTTCATTGAGCCTCTGATGCCTTGCCTTTCCGGGTGATGGTGTCGAGCATGAGTGCCGCTTCAAACAACACAATGACCGGCATAGCGACCAAGAAAAGTGAGAGCGGATCTGGTGGAGAAAGCAATGCTCCGAGTACAAAAGCAGTGAACCAGATGTGCCGGCGGTAACTTCGGACAACCCGTCGTGAAACCACTTCGAGTCGAAGAACAAGAAGGGTTGCAACCGGAGCTTGAAACCCAACGGCGGAAGCAACAGCCAAATTGGTGATAAAGCCAACATAACTCGAAAGGCGCCATTCTGTTGAAAGACCGACGCTTTGTGCATCGTTCGTGAGGTATTCCAAAAGCATCGGAATGAGGAGGTTCCACGCATAGGTGATCCCGAGGCTCGCAAGAACAAGAACGCCGATCAGGGTTGCCAGCATGGCCAGTGATGGACGAGGGGCAGTTGCTTTCAGTTCATCCAGCCTTTGCTTGAGCGCTGGGTTTTTGCTGCCTCGCCATGCGCCTTCGGTGAGCAGAATTGTCAAGACTGTAAAGCCGGCGCAATACGCCGCCAGTTTCACCTGCAGCAGAATGAACTCAACAGGCGTGATGACGATGATGTTCACGTCATCCGGCAGGCGCTCGGGTAAAATGAGCCATGAAATTACGGATGAGGCAAGGGGGAATGTAGCCACAAAAACCAGGCCGAATACCACGAGGAGGAAGTTCAATCTCCGTCGTAAATGTGCCTTGATATCGAGCAGCAGTCTGCCGCCGGGGCTCTCGAACAGTTCGTTGACTGTGCTGGCCACATCCTCTGCTCCGGCCATGATGTGTGGAGGTGCCACGCCCTCATAACACACACCGTGTGGGACTCATTCGTTTTCCCAAAGGTGAGAGGGGGTGGAATCGATGAGGCTCCTCCCATGTTTGCTGAGTCTGCGCAAACGGTGAACCACAAAGCCTGTGATCCAAAGCGATGGGAGTGAAAGGAGGATCGCAAGCAGCATCACATCTTCGTGGTAATCATTGATCACCCGAACCTGAACCACATCATCCTCTCCCTCGCTCGGGTTGTGCATGACGACCAAACTGTAGACCTTAGGAGCGTCTATTTCGAGGGTCAAAGTAGAATTTGGAGCCACGGTATAATGTTCTCCTAAGGATTTCATCATGCTCCAATCGATGCTTCCATTTTCCATCGCAGGTGTTGCAGATTCAACAATGATGACCACGACCTCGATGGTGATGTTGCTGTGAAGGTTGGTGACAGTTGTATCGACGCTGCTGCCAGGGGAGAACCTCTGGATGATTTCATAGGTCGAATCCTCCGGGCCAAGTTGGTATGATACCCGTTCATCAACAGAATTGGTTTGGACATTGACCGCCATCAAGATCATCGTGACCATAATGAGTGTGACGACGCCTTCGATGAACACGTGCCTTCGAATTTTCTGTGATGTGAACCCTTTGAAGAAACCGCCATGATCATTGCGAAGCCTTGGTTGCAAGTGATGGATGAACAAGGCGCCTATGCCACCAACAAGCATTCCGAGCGGGATGTCAACCAGCCAGTGAATTCCAAGGTAAAGGATGGTGAACATGAACAAAACAGTGTTCACGCAAACAAACACGTGGTAGCGATAATGACGCCAATTTTTCATGGTGCCACCTTGCTCACGAACATGAAGCCAGTTTAGCAAAATAATACCAAAAGGAATGGCGACGTGCAACGATGGCACAGCATTGTCCAATGGGTCATGTGAGGCATAAAACACGCTGTACCATCCTTCATGATAGAGCAAAGCTTCCATTCCAGGGATCCACGAAGAGGTGACTTCAACGTTGAAAAAGAGGTAATAAGGTACGGCAAGGGCGTAAATGAGCAGGTAATTGAGGGTCACTTTGTCCGTCATGTCCCTGTCCCCGGAGTAAGCGAAATACACCGTTGTAACGTAAATCAAAAACAGGTAAATAAACAGGTAATGGAAATTGAGGAAGGACGTTAATGCTTCGTTGGCAAACATGTTCTGAATGTGGAGTGTCAAGTCGCCCTCGAGGGCATAGACCCAAGCAGTCCAGTGCCCTGTCTCCATTTTTATGGGCTCATTCAGGTTGTCAGTGATCGACTTCCAACGAATGATGACAATGTAGCCCATTGCGTGCAAATAGTATCGCTGGTTATGGATGACTTCTCCCCAAGAACGCAATGGCGTGCGCATACCTTTGTCATGAAGTGTGAATGACCAACAGATGACAGGTGTCAAAATCAAAATGAGCCCCAGCATGATATCGTAAGGGTCCATACCCCGTGGAAATCGACTCCTGCTTTATGCGTTCTGACCTTTGAACCGCTGGGGGACAGGTTCACCAAAAGGCACCAGAAACCGAGCAAGAGGTCAAAGGGGAGGGGTCCTGTCATGGAAACGGTACGACCATGTGGCAACAAGCCCCCGAAAACACCCTCGAAAGTTTGAGGCACGCGATTCAATTCCACGATGGTATTGAATTTGACCTTCGATTGACAAAGGATGGTGAGGTGATCATCCATCATGATGAAGATGTTTCCATCGCGAAAGAGCGACTTACCTCCCCGAAGCCTTGGGTTGAAAATTACACGCTCGATGAACTTGAATCATTTGGTTTCTGCTCGTTTCGCTCCTTGCTGGAAGATTCCGTGGTCTTGGAACAATGGCGAGACCACGGCAAGATGGGTTGTGTGGAATTGAAACGACCTCACCCAAAGGCGGACAAGGGTGGTGGTTTTTTTGGAAGGCATGCCCATAAGCGTCATGTCACTGAATTGATCGATGCTGCAGATGTTTTGCTCAATGAATTCGAGGTGCCAAAAGAAAACAGCGTTTACTATGCCTTTCACACCGGTATGCGTCCCTCGATTGAAGCCTCGTCGACTTCGCGCCCGTGGGCTGAATTGTTGCCCTATATTCCCCCTTTTGGAAACCGACAGACCAAACGTCTCAGAGCCCTGCCTCAATTTGTCACGCACTCCTTCGCTCGATTGGTTGAGCGACATCGTTCTTCTGGAGCATCGATGATCCCTTGCGCCATCGAATATTTTGTCCCCCCTATGAACAAACTACCGCTTGGCAAAAAGGTCGGGTTGAGCGAAAAAGGTGCGGAGCATCTCAAAATGGCACAAGGTGGTTTTCCAGTCTATGTATGGCCTACGAGGGCCGATATCGAACATAAATTGCTTGCAGCAGGCCTCACCGGATTAACCGATCATGCCGATCCGAATTTCACTTGGCTTCCTTCTGGCCACGCCCGTTGGACGCGACCTGCGACCCTTCCAATGGATGCAAAGCAATCAGAACTTCTGAACGGAGCCACTGAGGAAAATCACCTTGATGTTCTCGCTGAATTAAAATCTGATGTAACACCGTGGATTGAATGCGACGCAGCGCGAAGGACTGAATTGATGTCCATGTGGTCAAAGCGCTGGTCGTGGCGGGAAGTGGCTCGTCCTGCGTTCAACCCCGCACTCAAGGATGCCTCAAGTCCGCCATGGCAAACTGTTCGATTGATTGGTCACCGTGGCTCGGGTAAAACCTCGCGCCCAGTGTTCCCTTGAACATCACTCAACGTGACGTAAGGATTGTTGTTCAGCAATGTACTTTGGACGGTAGATTGGTGTGCCTTTACCGTCTCGCATCACGCTTCGCTCATCAACGATTTGAGCACCGATTCCGGCGACTCGTGCCCAACCAAAGAAAGTGGTGTAGTAGGTTGGGTCTGTCAAACCAATATGGTGCAACAGCGCTCCACTTGCGATATCGACGTTGGCATTTGGATTGCTGATCTTAGGATTTTCTGCAAGGACACGAGGAGCCACTTCACGGAGGGTGCGGATGATCTTGAAATTTTCATCATCTGGGCAGATCTCCTGTCCCAATGCAAATTGTACAGTTGCACGAGGGTCTTCGGTTCGTAGGACTGCATGTCCAAAGCCGAAGACAGGTCGCTTTGCATCCAATTCTGCTCGAACAAAGTCCTCAACTTCCTGAGGGTCACTGGTTCCAACTCGGAGAACGAATTCGAGGCAAGATTGGTTTGCTCGGCCGTGCAGAGGGCCAGAGAGGGCATTCATAGCACCAGCCATGGCTGAATAGACCGTTGCTTGGCCTGATGCAATCGCCTTTCCTGTGAAGGTGGATAGATTTCCGCCGCCGTGGTCCATGTGAAGCACAAGGTAGGTGGAAATCACACGGGTCATTTTGGCCTTGTCCACGTCCTTGAGATCGAGGGCATTGACAAATCGATCGACAAGCGTTGCAGATGGATCATCTGCAGGAATATTCTGGTCGCGTCCATCTCGGATTCGGAAGATGAGACCCATTAGTCGAGGCATGCGAGCAATGAGGTTCATGGCATCTGCTCGCCAATCATTCGTTGTTTCCAGCATACCCAGCGTGTGGATGCCTACGCTGAGCCAATCCATTGGGTGGCCGTTCGGGGGGAGGGTCTTGAGGACCGTTTCGATGTCGCCAGGGATTGTTGCCCGAGACGATAGTTCAGCACGGATTTCTTCGGATTGCTGGGCGTTTGGTAGTTCTTTATTGAACAAAAGATAAATGATGTCCTCGGGGGCAAAAGAGGCCAATTCAGTGATTGGATAACCGCAATAATGAACGCCTTCTGTCGGAGTTACAAATGAGGTTCGACAGGTGCCCACGGGGACTCCTCGCAAACCGGTGTTAAGGTGGTCTGATGTCACCTTTAGCAAGACTTCTTTATCGCTCATTTCAACCCCATTATGCTCAACCACCAAGGCCCCTCGTATAAAGGCGGTTGCTTCACCTTACGCGGTGCCCCGAATAGGTGTAGTGCAGGATACCTAGGCTTCCTTTCGAAATGTTCATTTTCGGCGATTCTCTGGCGGCCATGTACGGAAACCCTTCGAAGATTCACGATCAGCGAAGACATGTATTCTGATGGTTTCACCTTCGACCACAATTGCATCCTCGGCCGTAACCCCGGGGCATGTCTCCTTGACTTCCTTCCAAGCTCGTTCGGTTGCCAAATTCTCAGACCACCAAGGGAAAGCAGCACATTGTTGGGGTCTCACTTCATAAATTGAACATCGCTTTTCGCCATCAAGGAAAATACAGACCTCGTCGCTTTCTCGACTTTTGAGGACATACCGTCCATCCAGCGTTTGACGGCAATCGCGTTCAAGCCATACATCAACTTCCAACTCGTGGTGAGCAGAGATGCGTTCAGCATCCGTGGTTGAAAGGTAAACAATACCACCCGGCTCGTCACAACACCTTCCACAGTTTGGCTGGCAACTAAACGGGACACCGCCCATCCACCATCCGCCTTTCATTCCTCTTCACCATCGGGTTTTGATTGGACTGCTGAGATGGTCGAAAGGGTGATTTTTCTTTGGCTCTTTTCCGTGTTGTCTAGGAGGTCAAGCATGTCGACGCTTCCAGCATCAACATCCCATTCACCCTCTGGCGTGAAACTGTCAAGTTCCGAGGGTATTGGATCGTTCTTCGGTGGATTCTTTCTCCGACCGACGCTTCGCTTTTTGCTCTCGATAACATCTTCTTCGAACGGAGGAAGAGGACCTCGCTCAGGGTCGATTTCCACGAGCTCTTCTTCGAGGTGACGCAGATCATCTGCAATTTGAATCAATTCCTCGATGGTTGCTTCGGAGGTCTGCTGGGCCAAGTCCATCATTCGTTGCTCCAGTTGTTCCAAGTGCATCGATCGAGAGGCGATTTCTGACTCAAAGGAACCAAGTGTTCGGTCAATTGTTTCATCGAGGTCGGTGAGAATATCTGCGGCCGTGCTGTAATCTCGCTCTTCGATTCGTCCAGAACGTGCGACTAAATGGGCATCGCGTTCATCTAAATCCAGCACCGAGGGAACTTTCAGGTTCAAATCATGCAGGGCCGTTTTCATGTAGGCCTCATGACGTGATTGAGCATTCCTGGCCATTGATTCGGTATCGAAGTGAGGTGGCTCGTAGGTGTCGTCGCCAATCTCTGGCAATTGAGAGTGAAGTTCAATGCCGCCAATCGCGGTGTCGCTGTACACGACATCCACTGCCTCTGAAATCAACTTTGTCGCAATGTCGGCGACGTTTTCTCGCTCGATTTGCGGCATGACTTGATTGGAATGCACGGGTTCTCCTGAAAGCACAGAGGTGACATCATCACCGTCGAGCAATTCCTGTCCCGATTCAAGGGCGAGGGCAACCATGTCCAAGTTGGCTTTCGTAGCGCGCCAACCAATTTCATGGTGCAAGACCACGCTAGCCAACTGGCCATCATCGAGCATCAGGCTACGCTTGAGCGCAAGTTGTCGAGCGAAGAGGACCATGCTGGTTGCTGCAGGCTTGTGGAGGCGGACCTTTGCAGCGCTGCGAACCAATTCCCACAGCCTTGAGGCAGGCCAGCGTTCGGGGTCGATGCTTGTTGTAAGAACGACATGGACACCCATGTTCAGGGCATAGTCAACCATGGTCCCAAGCATGGCCGATGAAACAGGGTGGTCTGCCATGAGGTGGGTATCATCAATCGCTATCATGCGTGCCTGTGACATGGCCTCTTGCCAGCCTTGAGGGAGGTGTTCGAATTGGAGCAGGTCGCTGGCAGCAAGGAGGTAGACTTCGCCTTCCTGTCTGCGAAGCACCCCTTGTGAAATGGCATGAATCAAATGGGAACGTCCGCTTTCTGACGGTCCAATGAGCACCAGTGGGTTGAGTGCCATGCCAGGAGAATCAACCACTGCTTCGGCGGCTTGGGTCGCTTGAAGGTTTTCTTCGATGGTGAACCACTGTTTGAAACTCAACCGTGATTCCGGGCGAAGTTTGACTGGCCATGGGGCATCAACAGGGGCCATCACACTGTGGTGGAACAGCGTCCCAGGTTCCGGTTGAGCCAGCGATTCGGGCAGCTCATGAATTGTTCTGCCCCGCTGATGATCGAGGACGCTTTCCCAAACGGGTCGTCCATCTGTTTCCATGCCGACAAAGAAATCATCCTTGTCAAGCGGCATTTGACGTTCCTCTATGCTCTCTGCAGTACGTTCACGGAGGCTTTTCAAACGGCTCGATACGATCGATGCAAGGGAGCCATCGTCTGTGTGAAGATTGAGTGAGGGTTGGTGCAGTCTGCTTTCTTTTCCAAGAACAGCATCGGCTACCAAGTCGTAAGTTGGGCGCTCAACGACGCCGACACGCTGCAAAAGCGTCCCCCTTCGCGTGTCAGGGACGGATTGTTTTCCAAGCAAACGGTTCAAACGGGATTTGGGCGGCAGTCCTTTTTGTTTGGTTTCTTGGACTTCCTCGGGCAGTTTTGCTGCGGCCCCTAAATCTGACAACCGTTGCTTTGCTTGGGCAATAGCGAGGTCTAAGTTTGCTTTTCGTGAACTCACTTTTCCCCCTCCCGTTCTTTCCGAAGGCGTTCAAGGTCTTCAAGTTCCCACGAACTCAACTGATCTTCCATTGCAGGGGATGCTTGTTCCCTTGATGCTATTTCTCGTGGCAGGTGTTTTGGCTTTGCATCAGAATCGATTCCGGGTCGTGCTAACAACGGCGTCAATGGTGTTTTGGCGCCGATTGGTTGCCTGTTGTTGACCGCAGAAATTGGTTTTGGGCCACTTCCCAGTGAAGGAAGATGATGGTGCTTTCCAGCAGAGGATTGTTGAGCTGCGGCTTTGAGTGAACCCTTCAATGAAGTCGTGGGTTGGAATGTCTTTTCCATCGCTGTCTGTTGCCTTGCGGCGAAGGAATCGAGGGATGAAGCAATCGCAGCGGGCTTGTTTACTGGCCTTCGCTCGGGGAATGCCGGTGTTGCAAACGGGGCGTGTGCAACTGCAGCAGCGGTTTGAATCCGGTGTTGGTTCGCAACCCGTGGTCCCGGTTGCTTTTTCTTTCTCCGAAGGCGTTGAGCGGTACGGGGCACTCGAGGCTTGCGAGGTGCATCGGAAACAGGTTCCTTAGCGGTTTGTTGTACAATTTCACTTCCTTCCTCAACGACTTTGGCTACCTCGGTGACTGTGTGTTCGAATGGTTTGGCTGGTTCAGTCAGATCCACGTTTTGTTCAGCGAGAACGGTTTGAGGGGGTTCGGCTGCAACGGTTTGCAAACTTGGTTCTTGTCGTTCTTCTTCCGTCCACGCTCGGACGTGTTCTCCGAGGGCTTCGGTGGCTTGTAAACGGTCTTCTTCACTTGCCATTTCATGGCCACCCGTCATTGAGGTGCCCTCCGAAGTGGCCGTTGATGGCGCTGGTGAATGTTCCACTGCTCGTTGAAGTTGCTGTTCAATCCATGTGCGTTCCTCTTCGGTTGGTGGTGCGCACAATGGATGGTCGAGGATCAGTTCTGGCTCGGTGAGCCAGTGTTCAATCTCACTTGGTTGAAGCCGAGAGAGGCATCGGTTCAACCGATGACGTGGTTCCAGTTCGAAGGCGTTCATGTCTGCAGTTGTCAACAGCACATGGTCATCCATTCGGACCCCATCCACGACGTCCCGTAGGAAATCAATCGTGCGGGCATCACCGTTCAAGCCTGAAAGGTATTCCACGCCCTCGATAAGGACGACAGCCCGCATGTTTTCCCATAGAAAGGCATCAATCTTAGTTCGCACGCTTTCCAATGTCGGTTCAAGTGCACGAGGGTGATTTCCAGTTGAAAGCCAATGGCATGCAGCGACTGGCAACTGATGTTCAACGCTGAGCGAATCCACATCATGGCGTGAGATGACGAGGATTGGACGCCCATGGTTGGCTAAATGACCTGCGAGTGTGAACAGCATTGATGGATCTTGAGCATCGAGTAAAAACGCATCACCGGGGCGAATCATACGCTCCATCCCCTCATGGCGTTGCAGATAAGCACGGCTTCTTTGACGCACAGCCTCAGGTGCTTCGACCGTCACTTCGAGTTCTGGTAGGCGGGCTTCTCTCCTCCAACTTCCCGGGCGGAGTTGAACATTCGACCACCAGCGTTCGTGTTCTTCTGTCGATGGTTCAACCGTCTCGAGGTGCAAGAAGGCATTTGGGTGCAAGGTCGAGACACGCTGTGCATCAGGCATGGGCAATTCATGAATTGCAAGCAGGGTTTCAATGGGGAGTGCATCGTTCTCAATTTCCAATAATGCTTCGAGTCCAAACAGAACGGCCTCGCTTTCGTGAATGGCTAACGTTGGGCGCCCTTCAATGAACAAAATATGCCCGACACGTGGCATGGACTCTTTCGGCTTCCTTTCTGTCCTGATGTATCCAGTGGTGGATAACTTGGCCATGTCGGTGGACAAAATCCGGAGGGCATCGCGGTCGCCACGGCGGATTTCCGTGACGTCTCCCTGCGGTAATTCGACCATTTTCCAACACCCCTTTGGGGTGTAACCCTGCTGAAGTGTTCTTGAAGGGTCCGCATGATTTCACTCGACCATAGCCGTTTCAAGCATGAAGCCATAGGACCATCATGGGCGGCGATGAAACACATGAAGAAATTGAACCCCTTGCCGGTGAGGAATTGAATCTGTGGATTGCAGGGCTCGAGGATTTCGATGCACGACGGTACTGGCACGCTCATGAGGATTGGGAGGATCTGTGGAATTCACACAAACGGAGGGGTGCTCCTCAATCCGAGGTTCTGTTTGTTCAGGGTATGATTCAAACAGCAGCCTTGTTGCTCAACCATGAACGCCAAAAAACCCGTGGTGTCAAGAACCTGACCGTAAAGGTCAATGACAAACTCTCATCTTGGTCTTGCGTGTGGGGTATTAACATCGCTGACCACCTTGCCGCAATGAACCTTTTTGGCTCAGATGCAGGCGTTTGGTCAATGGACGCTACGGCCTATGACTTGCAACGCTGTGAGCGTGAAGTTCAAAGTTGACCGCATCGAGGTGGAACCATGGTCGGGCAGGTCGGAAGTCTACCATCGGGGATGCGCCGATTCAATCAGCTCCCTCTCGCACGCCCTTTCATACTCCGCTTTGTGGCTGCTTCTGGCGTACTTCTTACAGTTGTTCTCTGCTTATGTTATGTTCTTGCAACCATCACCGGTGTGGTTTGGCTTGGTTTTTTCCCACTCATCCTGGGAGGTTTTCTCCTGTGGTCCTTGTACAGGTCATCGAGCATGCTCCATGTGCCATTAGCAGTGGATATGAATCACCCATTCATGGACGAAGAGCCAATTGGAAACACCGTGGTTATGGTTCGAATGTCAGACGGGTTGTGGACTGATTTAGGCATTGGAAGAGTTCGTCTTGCTGAAGACGAGTTGCTCGGTGGTTCTTGCTTGGTTCGTGACGATGAAAATTACACCCGCCTCGGCCATTTTAGTCCTCACCTTTTCCAGCATAAAGGCATCAAGAAGCAAGTCGTAATCTTGAATCAAGCAATCGCTCTTCGAGATTTGGTCAACGGAGCAGAGGACAGCATTGAATCCGCCCGTGAACGTGAAGAAATGGATACAGGTTTACTCGATCGTTCTTGGTTCGAAGAAGAAAAGGCAATCGAAATCGAACCTGATGGCCTGCTGAGCAAATTCCGCGGGGAATAATCGAGGCATCGGGTTAAATTCGACCCCCATCTTCAAAACCACCGAGCACGACGCAAAGGTGTGACTAACTCGGAAAAGTGGGGGCTGCAACTCGGGCAATTGAGTCAGACTGAGCAAGAAACCATGCTTGGAACTTCACTTTCACGACGCTTTACTGCTCTCCCACTGTGGCTGTCTCACCCGTCCAACATTGGAGCCTTCTATGGCTTGCTTATTTCTTTGGCTTTGTTGATGCCTTACCGTTTTTCAGGCGAGGACAACAACGCTTGGTTGGCCAATTGGATCTTCCATGCAGCGCTTTTGATGGTGGCATGCCTCCTTCTTGGATTCATGTCTCTGCTGATGATTCGCTGGTCCAAGCGGTTTCCAATAGCGCCTCCGCGACTTCTTCTCTATCCAATGCCGTTTGTCGGCTTGGCCCTTCTCACGCTGGCACGAACCGACATGCTCGAAACACCGATGAGCCTTGTTTGGTTGCTCCTGTTGCTCCCAGGTCCACTTTATGTTCATCTTTCCTGGGCGCCACGATGGCGTTTGTTGTGCATGCTTGAAGACGGGTCAGATCCGTTTTTGGGCATGGAATCAAAGGACGCTGAGCCAAACGAAGATGCCGCAATTCTTGCTGGTGATGACGAAGATTTACTCTCCGTTGTCGATGAATACGCTGAAGAATAATTCAGATCAGACCAAGTGTTGGTCCGACCTTTTCGAACAACCGCAACACTTCATCGAGGTCATCGCGTGACAAACCTGCTGACATTTGTGTACGGATTCGGGCCTTATCCTGTGCAACCATGGGGAACACAATTGCACCGGCCATGACGCCTTCCTCTCCGAGGGCCTTGGTCATCGATTTTGCTACGCTCGACTCACCACACATCACCGGGATGATTGGCGTGACGGAAGCCCCGGTGTCAAATCCGAGTGATTGCAATTCTTTACGGAAATAATCAGTGTTCTCCCACAGTTTGGCATGATGTTGCGGCTCATCCATCAGGACTTCAATCGCTGCTTTTTGTGCTGCTGCTACGCCAGGTGGTTGAGAACCTGATAGCAACCAGGAGCGTGAATGGTTCAATGCATGTGTTCGGGTCATTTCAGTTCCAGCGAGGATGCCACCTTGTACGCCAAGTGCTTTGGAAAACGATCCGGTTTCGAAGTCGACCTTTCCTTGAAGATTGAACTGAGCCACAATTCCTGCTCCTTTCTCACCAAGAACGCCTTCACCATGACAATCGTCGACGTAGACCATGGCTCCATACTCTTCGGCCAAGGCAGTCACTTCATCAAGCGGAGCAATGTCGCCATCCATTGAAAACACACCATCGGTGATGATCAGCTTACGGCCTGCACCTTCATGGGCTTTCAAAACGGCTTCTAACTCGCCCATGTCATTGTGCGCATAGACTGCACGGCTGGCTTTGGTCAAGCGGACACCATCGATGATGGAGCCGTGGTTCAGAGAATCACTGATGATCACATCTTGGGGACCTGTGACGAGGGTTGGAATCAAGCCCACATTGACCGTGTAACCAGCGGAATAAATCAGGGCTGCTTCCACACCTTTGAATTCAGCAACCTTTCGCTCTGCTTCAAGGTGAATGTCCATGGTGCCTGCGATGGCACGTACGCTGCCGCTCCCTGCTCCGTACTTTTCCGTTGCATCAAGCATGGCTTGCTTGACCTTTGGGTGTGTTGTAAGATTGAGGTAGTTATTGGCCGAGAGCATGATGGTGGGCTTGCCGTCCATTCTGCATCGAGGCTGGTTTGGACTCTCAAGGGTAGGAGGTTCCCACAGGAGCGATTTATCTGCGAGTTCATCGTAACGGGCTTTCATCCAAGACATATCACCGGGCATAACATCGCCTCCATTTGACGGGAAGGCGCCCCCGTAGATGTTCCTTTTGGAGGTTCCTTCTCCATCCGAACACCGTCTTTGACCAAGCACCTCAAAAAGGAGGCGTTCGTCGCCGCTCCATGGAGTTGGGCGGCGAAGTCAGCAGCGGGCTCGGTCGCGCCCATGTCTTCATGGCACAACCGCATTACCAAGAGCAATTCCGAGCATTGCTTGGAAAGACCGCTTGGCCGGGAACACTCAATGTGAATGTGTCAGGCACTGATTTGATTGAATACATTGCATTGCGCAAAAAATCTGGCATCGATACATTGGATGCATCTGATGAAGATCGTTCTTCAGCCATGGATGTGGATGTGTCATCGTTTGAGGCTCACCGGATTCGCGGGTTCCTTCGCGACGGGGTCTCGTTTGGTGGTGCAACAGCCTACAAAGCACAATTCACGACAGATTCTGGTACGATACCATGCGCAGTGCTGATCCCAGATTTGACCCGTCACATCGATGTGGTTGAAATCATTGCAGGTGCTTGCCTACGGGAAATGTTCAATCTCGAAGACGGCGCAGTCGTCCAAATTCAATTGGACTAACCATCAACGGTGCCGTACGATTGGCAATTCGCCCAAACGGGCCCACTCATTGTGAAGAATACTTTTTTGCTCATGGCGAGCAGCCTCACGCCATCGTTTCCGCATTGTACGCTCAACGGCAGGTCCTTCGGGGGGTTTAGAAAAACATTGAATCTCAACGGTCTCTGTGTCAAGAGGCATCGACGGCCAATGAACGCCCCAGAGAATCAACCAGTCTGCTGGTGCCACGCCGAAGTCAACTTCGATCTCTGGAGCATCGATGGCGCGTTGAACTTCTTCGGGGCTCACTTCACCAATGCACATCCGGTGAATGGCCATTGCGGTTCGACGGACTTGATTCCAAAGGAAGGCTTTGCCAACGATTTCGAAGCCAACAACTCGGCCATCGACCACCCATGGTTCACATGACAGGATTGTCCGTAGAGGATTCTTGCCTTCTTCGAGGCGAGCGAAATTGCGAGCATCATATGTTCCGACAAATATCTGTAACCATTCGTTAAAAATATCACCGGGGTGGTTCCAAAATTCAATTCCTTCCAAACGGTATCGGTAGACGCGATGTTCAGCCAACCGTGGGTTCCATGATTCATCCACCTCAGTCACATCGAGGAAAGCGATGTCTTTTGGAAGACGATCATCGAGGGCTCGAATCATTTTACGCGGGGTCAGAACTTCCCACAATTCTCGTTTGATGCGCACAACACCTCCGTTGACACGCACATGTACGCCAGCATCGGTTCGACTTGAGAGCACCAAGTTGTGTTCTTCTTCGTCCTTGTCAAGCCACTTGAGTTTTTGAAAGACACGAACCAATTCACCTTGTACGGTTTTGACATCTGGCTGAATTTGACTGCCATGATAAGCATCGCCAAGGTAGCCAATGCGGAAAGCAAGACGAACGGTCGTTCCGTTCGTCATTCGCCCACCTCACTCTTCTTTGCTGAGCATCTCGATGGCTTCCTCTGGGGAATAACCAAGGCCGCCAACAGCCCAAATGAGGGCTTGCTTGATCCATGGCTGAACCATTGGATTCTTTTTGGAAGGGTCCATAACTTCGATTGCATCAACAATGCTTCGGCTGGCATTGAAGAGGATCTCATCTGTAGGGATGTCATTGAGTTCAAGTTTCTTGGCGTATCGCTGGAATTCCTTGACTGCGACAGGAATGCGGCGGCATTCAAGGGCAAAGCTTGCGAAATCAGCAATGTATTCTTCGTTTTCCTCATCGAGTTGCATGGCTTTCTTGTAAGCCATCATGATTTTTCCACCGGGGATCACGTCTTCTTGTGCCTCCATGTTTTTCATGTTGGCAAACTCGGCGTACATGTGGTGAACCTGAGCGTTGGTCTTGTTGGTAGCCATCTTTGCGTCTAAGTCTGCAATTGCGCCGTCAAGGTCGCCATTGCGTAGCATTTCAATCGGTTGTTGGAGGAGTTCGTCATCGCTCATGTGCATCGCCTGTTTCATGCCGGTGCGTTCAGACTTTTCAATCACTCGTTCGAGCGGCTTGAGTTTATTCCTTCGATGCTGTCTCAGTAATTGTCTTCTTCAAATCACTGAGCAGGTGGGATTGGCTGTTTTTCTTGTGCATTTCATTCAGCAAACCTTTGGCTTTTTCCCACTTTCGAATGTTGTACATGCAGTGCTTTGGATCGGGGCGAATGGTGCGAATGGTTCGCTGGTAGGTCATCAGACCAACGACTGTGCGAATCAAGCCCTTACCGGCCCTCTCAGTTGCGGAATCACCGTCTTTGTCAGTTGTCCCAGGAATGGTATGGTTGACAACTGGGACGTTTGATTCCTCGACGATGCCAACGCCAGAATCCGTGAGGACCGTGACGGTAGCGAACCCAAGAAGGGTGCCAGTAGGGGAACGGTTGACCACAACTTCCGAGATGCGATCGAAGAGAATTCGTCGATGAGACCTCGAAAGTAAGAAACTGTGTTCGAAGATGATGGCATCGCTTGTGATGGCATAGTGGAAACTTCGCTGGTAGTAGAACACCAACGCCATGTAGATGCTTACGAAAGCTGGACCTGCGATAAGCGAGTTGTAATCAGGAAGAATTCCAAGCACACCGGAGCCGTCCATGAAAATCCCAGTGACCCAGTTGATTCCATCATCGAGCAGGAAAAGGGTCGGAGCAAGGGTGACGAGCAACAAACCGACGGTGACCCAACGACCCGATGTTGAGACGTTCATTAAGCGGTTCATCCAGGTGATGAACAGCATGACCGCTGTGAGTCCAACCTCTCCGCTTGTGTAGAAGATGGACGCTAGGATGCTGACGAAGGGGTTTTCACTTTCTGTCCCCGGCTCGATTTCAAACAGCAAATGTACGGCCAAAACCAAGATACCTAGAAGGTAAAGGTTCAGGAAAGCAAAGGTGCTTGGGCGCTTGGTTAGCAGCACTTCTTCACCCGTGATCAAACGGAATTTCTTTGCCAATTTGGCTTGGTCAGCCGCATGTTTTGCTTCTTCAGCGGCCTTCGTATCGACCTCTGGGGTTGGTTCAGGCGCCAGTTCAGTATCGGTGGATTCTTCGCTCATAGCAATCGCTCCGTTCTTTTGTGCGGTGGACAACCCAAATAAGACCTTGCCTTCATGCTTCGTTTAGATGCAGTGTCTTTGAACAAAAAAGTCAGAGCGCAGGTCAATGCAACAGCCCCCAAGAATGTTCAGCGTTGCCGCGGGCCCATGCATAATCGGTTTCTTTTCTGATCCCATGTTCATCAATGATCCTCATGCGTTCAAGTTTGAGCGGGTATTCATTGTAGGTCAGGTGAGAGGTGATACCGCCTCGTGTGGGTTGATTGAAGGTCCAATGAGCACGCTCAATGGCCTGAACGGTGAGTTCAATCGTGGTGCGTCCGTTCCACATTTTTATGTTGAACAGCGGTAGTGGAGCGCCGGGGAAGTGTCCATGTTCACCTTCTGCCATATCAGATCCTCGTTTTTCGATTGTGACGTTCGTGAAGCGTTCGCTTCGCTTGTGTTTCCCATCATGAAACAGACCGCCCTGTGAGAGGCCGAGGTGACCAAAATCTCGTCGTTTCCACGGCCGATTATCCCGTGCAGTTACCGTAAACGAAAGGTGGGGTAGGAACCAATCAATGTACGACCCATCGTCAAGATGGAGCACACCCCAGTACCATGGTACCGAAGGTGCTTGGACTGCCACCTTTTGGAAATAAGCGGTTCCTTGGACTTCTTCACCATCGAGTGTGCCAGCGGCTTTGGTCCCGTGAAGGCGGAGGATGTCATAGCCCATGTTGGCAGCATAGGTGGCCGTGGCTTCTCTTGCCGTGGACATTGCCGTATTCCATGGAGTGAGTTTGAGCCGCATCTCTTTGGGCACCTTTGGGTGCTGTGCTTCTTCATCGGTGGTAAGGTTGAGCCAGAACTCACTGAGATCACTCTTGAGTCCCATGCTCAAATCTTCATCCAAAAGGGGAACCACTGCGCCTCCACCTTTTCCAGTTCCAACGTTGGCTCCAGGCCAGTTTGGATGGGTGTCAGGGAGGGCTACAATTCGGCAGATTCGCTTGATAACGGGCTCATGCATTTGCGTTCCATCAAACCACCAAGCACAGACCATTCCGTCGAGTGCCATGCCTTGATGGTCATCGAAACCCGGGCGGCCTTGAGGCATCCATGGGGTGCCATTCACTTCCACGAGCGGGTTGTCTTTTGTTGACCACAGCACCATCAATTGCCGGCCACTTGGTTTTCCATCAGGATCCTCAAGCATCACCAGCCACCACCACCAATCCCATGTGAGATGATGCAACGGTGGCCTGTTTTGCAAGCTCCACATGTTGGACAAATCGCCCGCAAAGGCGGTCATATCATCGTTCATTCAATTTCCTTCCCTTTGAAAATTGCTCCACCGATAAACCACAAAAACGCTCCTTGAATCAGCAAGACAACCGTGGCGATGACAGAAGATGCCAGTCCACTTGAACCGGTCCCTGGCTTCGAATAAAAGAAGTCCAAGGCATCTGCACTTGATTCGATGATGCTAAAATCGTCTCCAAAGGTGGAACCGTCTCCAAAGGTGGTGCCTTGAAGCAAGAACATGTCCATGTTTGGCCACACCATCACCGCTGCAGAGTCGACGATCATCAACGCCCAACCAATGACTGAGAACCTAAGGATGGCTGCATCAGGTGCACCCATTGAAACCAAGCACATTCCAAGTTCCCATGCCGCAAATGGGATGGCCAAAACGATGCCATAACGCCACATGACGCCCATGGTGCAGAACAGCATCCCATAGACAAATGAAGCCATCATCGTTGCGAAAACGATAGCCAACCAAACACCGAGGTCTTGGAATCGGAACAACCCCTCACTCGGCCCCATGAATCCAGAAATAGTGGCGAAAATCACCCCGAGCACAATGAAGTAAGGCCATACAATACCGAGGTAGCCTAAAATTCGATAGAGGAAAACTTCGGTTCGTGCGATTGGTTTTGCCAACATAAAATGCATCGTACCTGCAGACATTTCGTCTCGTATCAGGCCCGTGGCCAAGAACAATGGGAGGAAAAGACCGAGCAGAAGGACGAAGCCCATTTTTCCAATGCCGAGCACGAACGCCATGTGCGTTGCTTCCGCAGCGTATGCAGCATCATCGGGATCTTCATCGACGTTGAGGTCATAAACCACTTCCCATTCCCCAGTGTATCGGTTTTGAACCAGCAAAACATCACACTCAATGTTGTTGTTGTTTGCATCTTTCCGGGAGGAAGTGCCATCGTAATTGTAGCAGTCTCCATCGTCATCGAACCCTGTGGATTGTAGATTTGAAGTGCCCTCTAAGGTGATGTCAAAGCCATCTTCGTCGATGTAATTCGATGCGGGTTCGGGTTCGACTGGTGGGTCGAGGAGACCAGGGTTGGAATCCGCCATGTAGGGGTCAGTTCCCAATTTCAATTCTTGGCCGTTGGGGTAACCATCATTGTCGTAATCAAAACTGTCGCCATCGTTGTCCACCGATTCAAAACCGGTTGCCATGACGTCGATGTAGATGAGCATGACCAAGGATATCGCAACCAAGCCCACACCCAAAACCACCCATGTTGAGACCTTTGTACGGTATTGCCGCATGGTGAATTCAGTCAGGGCTGCTGCCTTTCGGTCAAGGGCTCTGTAAATTGTGTTGGGTTTTGTTTGCATCAAACCCCCCCTCCGTTCGTGAGGTAGCCCAAGATCGAAGCCAAATCATCGTCCGGATTGTCAATGGAGTGGACTTTGTGAGCATGATCGACAATCACCTTGGGCAATTGGGCATGGATTGCTCCAAGGTTGTGGGTCTGAATCGTCAGGTTCTTTTGGTCTGGGAAGGAGATACCTTGGACTTCATCCATGTCGATGACATCCTTTGCTAGGGCCTTGGCATCGTCTGTTTCGATGGTAATTCGGTGAGGTATTTGATCGAGTTTCTCTCGGATTGCATGTAAGTTGCCGAGCGCAAGCAGACGTCCATTATGGAGAATGATGATTTGTTCGGTGATCCGCTCAATCTCCTGGAGAATATGGCTGCTTACGAGGACAGTTCTTCCCATTCGTCCCAATTCCCTGATCACGTTCATGATGGTGGTTCTAGCCAGCGGGTCACAGCCTTGCAATGGTTCGTCTAAGATGATGAGATCAGGGTCATTGACAAGGGCATGAGCGATTTTTGCTCGTTGCCGCATTCCTTTGGAATATTGGCCCAACTTCTTGTGAGCCACATCGGCGAGTCCTACGAAATTTAGCACTCGGTCAGCTTCGATTCCAGCTTCAGCGCGTGTCAGGCCATTGAGTCGTGCAAAGGTCGATACGAATTGGTGTGCAGTCATCCAATCGTACATCTTCTCATGTTCTGGGACAAACCCAACTCTTGCGTATGGGGCGGGGTTTTTCCAAGGGTCGGTTCCAAAGAGGCGAATCTTGCCTTGACTTGGCTTGAGTTTGCCCATGAGCAGTTTGAACATGGTTGATTTCCCAGCCCCGTTCATGCCAAGAACGCCTGTAACACCTCCGTTGAGAGCCATGGTGATGTTCGAGAGGGCAAAGATTCGTCCATAAGACTTCGAAACACCTTCCAGTAACACGGCAGGTGCCGTCAAATCTGGTTGCCATTGTTTGGTTTGACCCTTTCCGTCTTGGTCGAAATCCGGCATCATTCGCGAGTCACCTCCATCGTCGAGACCCTTGCACTCAAGGTGTAAAGGGCCAGTGCGTTCATGGCCACAAGGGAAGCAAGCGACCACGTCCATGAATACTGGTCATAGGTTGGTTGGGTCCCAATGATGGTTTGACCGACGTGCGCCATACAGTCGTAAGGTGACAACAGGTAGAGGATTTCACGGTCGAAGAGTGTGGAGACCAAGACCGCCAGAACCTTGGTTCCGAGAACAATCGCTAGAAGTCCGATGCCAGGGAAGAACTTGCCTTTTGAAACGCTGGAGAGAGCCAATCCAATGCTGGTATAGGTGAAGATGAGTAAGAAGCCAGAGAGGAAGGCTGCAAGGAAGAGAGGGAACGTATCCAAAATCCAAGCCCACCCACGCCCTAAGGAGATAATTTCGGCCAAATAGTAGAGCGTCAGGGTGAGAAGGACAACGATTGCTTGAATCAATGCCACTGAGATAAATTTCATACCGACGTAATCAAAGCGCGTGATTGGTCGTGAGAAGTAGAGAGCAGAAGTGCCATGTTGACGGTCTTCAGAGATCACGCTGCCGACAAGTAATGCGGCTACAATGGGGTAGTAGAGGACGTTCCTCGGGAAGAATCCAAGCACATGGCCGTACAAATTGTCACGGCTTACACCCCATAACTGGTGAATCGAAGCCTCACCGAGCAAGCCCGAAAGGAGGGTCAGAGCAGCATCGCTTAGTGATGCGAGGAACACGACGAGGATGAACAATCGAGTTGGCATGCCCCACGGCCTGTGGCCCTTCTTGAAGATGCCCAACAAGTGGTGTCGAAGGATAGCCCAGTTCCTCATCCATCGAGGGTTGAGTTCACCTTGCCATGGTTTGTACACTTGCTCAAACACATGCCCCGTGGAGGTTGGTTGAGTCATCTGCGTGTCGCTCAGGTCTTCATCACCTTCGCTTGAACCCCAAGCCGCTTCCATTCGCCCCTGGCCAGTGACGGGTGCTTCAGCACCGTATTCACCGGGTCCCAATTCAACTGGCGGCGTTTCAGTCATGCTCCTCCGCCTCCCATGTGAGCGGGTGCGTCAACCTTTCGCGCAAGGGCAGGAGAGCCAAGCAAATCTTCGCTCGTTTTGATTTCATAACCGAGGTTTTCCATAATCACCAAAAACAGATCTTCGAGGGATGCTTCATATTCATGCATTCGCCGAATTTGAGCACCGGTTTGAGCGGCGCATCGCAAGATTCTGGTTGTTGTATCTTCATCAGTGTGACCAATTCGCATGACTCGGCCTTCGCGACGCACTGCAAGTCCGTCGGCTTCCATGGCTTCGGCAAGACGAGTTGCACCGCCCCATACATGAATTTCAATTTCTCTGTCGATTGCTTTGAGGTCAACAATTGCTCCTTGAGCTGCGAGTTTTCCCTTGTGGAGCAACACGATGTTTTCGCACACCCGTTCCACGTCATCCATCAGATGCGATGCCATCAACACAGACCGCCCGCCCGCCTTTACCGTGGTTGTCAGCGTTTGAATCATGTATTCACGAGCCTTTGCATCCAGGCCGTTTGACGGTTCATCTGCAATGATCAATTCTGGATCGTGAATCAAAGCACAGGCCAATTTTGTCGCCTGTTTCATTCCGGTGGAGAACGTGCCTATTTTGCGATAGCGTTCTTCACCGAGGCCGACGTACTGCAGGGATTCATGCGCTCGCGCTAGGGCGATGGTTGGGTTCATCCCAAGCAATTCACCCGAATACCTGACTTGATGAATCGCATCCATGTCAGGATTCAACGCATCGTATTCTGGCATGTAGCCAATTCGTGCTCGAATAGCGTCCCCTTCCGTGCGGATATCGTGGCCAAGAACAGTGCCTTCACCTTCGGTTGCTTGAATTAATCCAAGGATTGTTTTGAGGAAGGTTGACTTTCCAGCTCCGTTAGGCCCAAGCAACCCTGTTGCGCCTTTTTTTACGGCCAGATTTAGGTCATCTAATGCCACGTGTGGGCCATAAGATTTGGTGAGGTTCGTGGTCTTAATAATGAGTTCATCGACCATACTTACCCCTCCCTGTACGAAAGGAGGTAAGCGACGCCCCTTGAATGCTACCACGGCATGAGGTCGCCCTTGTTGTCTAAAGGAGAATTCCGCCTCTGGTCTTTACGGCGATTCCTTTCTTGAATCCACCAAACTCATCAGCGGTTCCATTCGAAAGGCCGTGACCGAGCAAATCGCCTTGCTTATTGACAATCAGGCAGGTTTGCGAGGGTTGAATCCAAGCATCAACAGCAAGGACAAAGCCGTGAAACACATTGCGGCCTTGACGAACAAATGGTTCTGCGTCATCATCGACCACAAGCCATGCTGGGCCAACGCCTGTCACCGGTCGCTCAGGGCTGATTCCAAGGCCAGTGGGTGCATCGACGGTTCTCAATTTATGCAGAGCAACCGCACCCGCACCGGTCAAGGACAGTCCACCGTCTCCAAGGCGTGGGCTTGCCAAATGGTCGCCTTCTGGGGTGATGGCGTTCTTGACTCGACCTTGGCGGTTGACGACAAAGGTTGCACCGAGAAGGAGCTTACGTGCCGCTTCAAAGTCGACGTTCATCAACACGGTTAATTTATCCGATACAAGTCGCCTGTAAATCAAAAGTTTTGTAGCTTCTCTGCTCTCACGATCAAGAGGTTTTTCACTTGCTGAAGTGTCATCGGTACCTTCCAAAACGCCTGCTTCGTGCAGTGCTGTCATGCATCGGAATTGGATGCCTTCGCCGAGCATATCGACGGTGACAATTTTTCGTTCTCCAAGGCTCAATCTGTCCAATTCTCTGCGAACCCAAGGTAGGTTTGGTCGCCGACGCCAAAGCCAATCTGGGCCATCAATGTGAGCGTAGGGGTTGAGATCTTCGAGGGAGTAAGGGACGAGGCCAACTGGGGTGAGGATCATGACTTCGAGGCCCGGTGCGTGATGTGTAAGTCGCACCATGATGTCACTGAGACGGTCGCGCCAAGGTCCTGGTGAACCATGCATCACCAGCACATGTTCTTGTCCAGTGCCACCGATTCCCGAAGGTTGCCAACGGTCGAGGACTTGCCGGCGTGCTGCAACAATTTGAGGTCGGACAAAAGTGTCTTCCCCGCCCCAAGGTTCTCCGCCTTTGCGGGGGGTTTCTTGAGCGTGAACCAGCCAACTCCATCCTTCTTCCCAGGTGCCTGCTTGTTCACCACGTTCGCGACCCGCGTCGCGATCATTAAGGATCATGTCATCGAGCATCTTGAGTTTCATCATCGCCTGCTGGGGACGTGTTGAAAGCCACAAGAACGCTTCGCGAAGGGCTGGGTGCTGGTGGCTTCGCCGTTCAACAAGCCGCCAGATGGTTCCATCTCGAATGGCCTGCTTGCACCTGCTCAATTCACTCAATGTCATCTCGAGGTTGTACCGTGCAAGTAGTGTTTCACGTTCTTGTTTGCCAAGCGCTTTGACATCGATTGGTGTCACGTTGGCAACACATGGCATCATCATAGGCCACTCCATCAGTGATTCGATTTTCTCAGTGCCCCAAGGCGTCAAAAGGCGCCCATCGCGAGCAAACAATGCATAAGCGGCCGAGTCAAACAAATCTGCACCAAGAGCGATGGACATTGGAAAGAGCATCGGGTGGCCGCAGCCAAACATGTGGACAGGTCGGTGCGGTGGGAGGTAGGGAAGGGTTGCCAGCATGATTTTGGCATAATCCTTGTACTTGTGTTGTTCCATGACGGGGACGATTCCACCGATTGGATGAACTGCGAAATCGAAGGCAGCCATGCCTTTGGCCGATTTGGTCCGAAGGTCTTTGAACAACCCTCCTTGAATCGGTCCGTTGAGCATTGTGGTGCCAGAAGCATCGACGCTCTGTTGGGCTCGTAGGATCGTTTCATCAACGCAATGTTCCACTTGTTCGTGCGTCATATCGGGGCGAGAGAACACATCCAGCATCGTGGCTATGTCAACGCCAATGCTTTGTTGGAATTCTACAATTTCATCCACACCCACGTCCACATCGCCGTAGATGTACGATTGGAATGTTCCAGAATCTGTCATGACAATGCCGGGGAAATCCAACAGTGCATGGACCCCATCAGTCGCAGCCTTGGTCTTCAATTCTTCATGCTTCCAAATGATGTAAGAGTTGGTGATCAGGGCTCCAATGCCATAACGATCCCACATTTCACGAGGTTCGATTGTACGAATGTTCGGGTTGACAACAGGAAGCAATGCAGGTGTTTCGAGCACCCCGTGCGATGTGTGGAGGCGACCCAAACGGGCTCGTCCATCGCGTCCGATGATTTCGAACAGACCTTGGTCCTGTTCTCTGCAAGGCTTTGGGTCTTCCCGTCGCCCTTCCTTCCATGCGCCCATGATGTGGCCCGTCGGCGTGTGTCCTTCAATCCATCCATTCACGGAAGGCGGTCGAACATGCTCGCTTCAGATAAACTCAACTGCGCCATGGGCGAGAATAAATTCTCGACCCAGTTCATCAAAGGAATCGAGGAGAGCTTTGTCGAATCGGACCCTTGCAATTTCTGTATCTTTCTCGAGATCGGTTTTGACCCCTTCAAGTGTGCCAGGTGCAGCACCACAGGACAAGCAGGCCCCTGTCAAATCTAAAATCAAATCCAAAGCCTCAGTTTCCCCCTCAGCCCAGTCTAATTTTGTGACCGCAATACCGCCACCATGGCCATCAAGTGCAGCACGTACTTCGCCGAGCCGGGACAGCAGAGCAGGCACCATTGTTGGCGTATGGATTACGGTAAGAAGCGAAGTGGCCCGGAGTCGTTCTTCCTCTTCGGGATCAACGGTTTCAGCTATGCGCTTTGCTGCTTCTGCAGACATTGCAGCCTTTGCTTCTGCAGCATAGGCGGCGACCAAATCATCTTCCTCCATGCCTCTGGGTTTGAACACCACCATTTCAAGGCTCGGATTTTCATCCTCGGATTTTTCCTTATCCCTTTTAAATAGAAATGTTGCTAAAGCGCTTACACCACTTGATAAGGGAGAGGCGTAAGGGAGTGATGGGTGTGGCGATGAAGGACGAGATGTTACGCGTTGAAAATCTTCATGTCAGCGTTGAAGGTACAGCGATTATCAAAGGGCTGGATTTGACCATCAACCGAGGCGAAATCCATGTAATCATGGGCCGCAACGGCGCTGGTAAGTCAACCCTGGCAAACGTCGTGATGGGTCACCCGGCCTATGAGATCACCGAAGGAAGTATTTTTTTCCAAGGCCAACCTCTTGAAGAACTGGCAGTCTTTGAAAGAGCCCGTGCGGGTATGTTCCTTTCGTTTCAATATCCAGCGGTGATTCCTGGCGTCCAAGTCGGCACCTTCCTCAAAAAATCGGTTGCCTCCGTCCGAGACGAAGCCCCGAAAGGCAGAGCGTTCCGAAAAGAGCTCACTGAAGCAATGTCTCAGTTAGAAATGGACAAGAGTTTCCTCTCTCGTTACGTCAACGAAGGATTCAGCGGCGGCGAAAAGAAACGCCTTGAGATCCTGCAAATGCTCCTCCTAAAACCCAGCTTAGCCTTGCTTGACGAAACCGATTCTGGCCTCGATATCGACGCCTTGCGAATCGTGTCAAAGGGCATTAACCAAATTGCACCACAGGCAGGCTGCCTCATCATCACACACTACCAACGACTCCTCGACCACGTCAAACCCCACTTTGTCCATGCCATGATCGATGGCACGATCGTCAAAACCGGCGGTCCAGAATTAGCGCTCGAACTTGAAGAGCGCGGCTATGATTGGCTTGATATGCCTGCCTGAGGTGAAAAAAATGAACGATGATGCATTAGAAGCAGTAGGCGACTACCGCTACGGTTTCCACGACCCAGAAAACGCCACGATCCGATTCGACAAAGGTCTCTCTGAGCAGGTCGTTCGAGACATTTCTGCCCTGAAGGACGAACCTCAATGGATGACAGACCTCCGCGTCAAAGCATACCGCCATTTCGAAGCACGGGCCATGCCCGATTGGGGCAACTGCAACCTGCTCGATTCAATTAATTTCGAGAACATCACCTACTTCCTTCGTTCATCTGACAAAACTGAAAAGGACTGGGACAATGTCCCCGATGACATCAAGAACACCTTCAATCGGTTGGGCATACCAGAAGCTGAGCAAAAATGGCTTGGTGGTGTCACCGCTCAATACGAATCCGAAGCGGTTTACCACTCAATCAGGGAAGACCTCGAAGAACAAGGTGTCATTTTCCTCGACATGGACACAGGACTGAAGACCCATCCTGAATTGGTCAAAAAGTTCTTTGGAACCGTCATCCCTCACTCTGACAATAAATTCTCCGCCCTTAACACTGCTGTTTGGTCCGGTGGATCGTTCATTTACGTGCCAAAAAACGTCCAAGTTGAGATGCCAGTTCAAGCCTACTTCCGCATCAATGCCAAGAACATGGGTCAGTTTGAGCGAACCCTGATCATCGTTGATGAAGGAAGCACACTTCACTATGTTGAAGGGTGCACAGCCCCAAGTTATTCCACTGATTCACTGCACTCTGCAGTTGTCGAACTCATCGCTATGGAAGGCGCTAAAATTCGTTACTCTACCGTCCAAAACTGGTCGAGCAACGTTTACAACCTTGTCACAAAGCGTGCTGTTGCCTACAAGAACGCCACAGTTGAATGGGTGGATGGAAACATCGGCTCCAAGTTAACCATGAAATATCCATCCGTGCTTCTCAAGGGCGAAGGCGCCCATGCAGAAGTGATTTCAGTGGCCTACGCCGGCGAAGGTCAACATCAAGACACCGGTGCTAAGGTTCACCACCTCGCACCGAACACCACGTCCAACATTCTTTCAAAATCGATTTCCAAGAAAGGTGGACGCTCCTCTTATCGAGGCATGCTCCAAGTCATGCCAAAGGCTACAGGATGCCGTTCAAAGGTTGTATGTGACGCCTTGATCCTCGACGATTCATCGCGCTCTGATACCTATCCTACCATGGAGATTGGCAACGCTACCGCCGATTTGGAACACGAAGCAAGTGTGTCCAAGGTCTCCAGCGATCAACTGTTCTACCTCATGAGCCGAGGCTTCAGCGAAGAAGAAGCAATGGGCTTGATTGTCAACGGATTCTTTGAGCCCTTCACGAGGGAATTGCCGATGGAATACGCAGTGGAACTCAACAAACTCCTCGAGTTGGAAATGGAGGGGTCCATTGGATGAACTACCAACAAATGGCAGTCCCTCCGCGTTCGGCTCATTTGTGGCGTTACACACCTTGGCCCCGAATTCACCCCACAAAAGTGAAGGAACTACCCGAAGCAAGTGAAATCACCTTCACGGTGGAACATGCCGAAGCTGAACCGTTTACGCGAGATGGCCAAAGTGACGACATCGCTCGTGTCTTTCTACAAGACATCGGTGGTTCATCAATGCGGCTCACAATCCACGGTAAAGGTGAGACTGTTCACATTCATGCGCGTGCTTCCGGCC
>Ga0302138_10000115_pt1 | contig 51540 bp, 47 predicted proteins | sample CBN3_321_MG_FD_203110 | JGI IMG/M metagenome (GOLD analysis project Ga0302138, IMG submission 203110) | Marine microbial communities from Western Arctic Ocean, Canada - CBN3_surface | ecosystem: Environmental > Aquatic > Marine > Oceanic | place: Canada: Western Arctic Ocean | collected 2017-09-15 | reverse complement strand
TGAAGCCGCTGAACCTGTTGCCGAAAAAGCAGCACCAGCAGCAGACGTCGACCACAGCAGCATGACCGTTGCTGAGTTGAAAGAACTTCTCAAGGCCGCAGGAAAGCCTGTCTCTGGAAAGAAGGCAGACTTGATTGCTCGTCTTAACGAGTGAAACCAACGAACCTAGGTCCGCCAATAGCATCAGCGAAAGCTATGTCTCTTCGGTCGAACCGCCACAGGTTTGACATGCAAGGGTGGCGTGGAACAAACATGGAACGACTCGGCGTGATTGGCGGCACAGGCCTGATTGAGATGGCTCTCGATGAGGAATTGAAGGCTCATGGACTGCTGCTGATTCAGCGCGATGAAGTGATTGTTGAGACCCCATACGGCGACGTACCCATGACATGCATGGAACTTCAATTTGGCACCATTCGAAAAGCAGTCGTCTTTCTTCAGCGCCACCACAACGGCGAGGCACCAAGCCGACCTCCGCATCAAATCGATCACCGTGCGAACATGAAAGCGTTGTTTGATGCTGGCTGTGAAGCCATCATGGCGGTGTGTTCTGTTGGTGCCATAGCCAGCGACTTCCCCCCCGGAAAGGTTGGCTTGGCCAACCAATACATCGACTTTACCGGTCAAGCGAGCACGTTTCATGACGATGAAGCGGTTTTCACATCAGTCACAGACCCTTTTGATTCCACCATCAATTCTGAATTAGAAACGGTGCTCCGTGCAGCACAAGCACTCGATGCCGATGAACGAATGATGTACACTTACTGGTTAGCCCAAGGGCCTCATTTTGAAACGAAAGCAGAAATTGATGCCATCGACAGCCTCGGTGGGCACATGGTAGGCATGACAATGCCACGAGAAGTCAAATTGGCTCGGGAACTCAACCTCCCCTATTCAGCCGTCTGCATCTCTTCGAATTGGGCTGCGGGGCGAGAACCTGGCAATTCAAATCAGGACCTCGATCACCACAGTGTCTCAGCTGAAGCGAACAAGAGGCTTGCGCCAGTTTGGGCCTGCATGGTCCACTTGCTCACCTCGTGAGCATCGAAGGCATTATTCTGCTTCGCTGGCACGCATCAGCATGGAAGGAAAGACCGTTGACCAGTGGATGGGCTTTGAGGCTGAAAGCGAATGGGATGCAATGATGAAGAAGGTCGCTGCATTTCATCACAAGCATGATTTCGAAGCAAATAACGGGCATGACATGGGCTATAGAATCGCCCTCACCGTGGAAGAGCTCGGAGAATTTGCAGCGGCTGTAACCAAGGGGAAACCGCTTGCTGACTGCGCCGAGGAAATGGCCGACATCTTGCTGCTCTTGATGGGTCACTCGATTGCCATGGAAGTGGATTTAAAGGCTGCTTTCGAGAAAAAGTATGCTACAATTATGCAACGCCCATCTCGGCAAGGGCGGCTCGGGTTACGGGTCACAGAGTACACCTCGGATGAATGATTCACCGTATCCAATGTTGGAAAGTCATGGCGTGTTCATCCCTCGGGCCAGAGGGAATGTGCCGTTCTCCAATGAGGTGAAAACCTTCACCTTCCATGTTTGGCGCAAACGTATCGGCTCCTTCGACCACGGTGTGAATGATGGTTTTGTGAACTTCTTTTGTGTGTTCAAGGAACAAAGCATAGATCTCACCTCCTCCAATGATCATAATTTCTTCATCCTCGCCGAGGGCCAAGATTGCTGAATGGTCGAGCACCTCAACATCATCTCGTGGTGTCCTCGACATCACGATGTTTCTACGTCCCGGTAAGGCTTTGGGCAAACTGTCCCAGGTTTTCCTTCCCATGACAATTGTTTTCGACATTGTGACTTGCTTGAAGTGCAACAAGTCACTCGACTGACGCCAAGGCAAATCCCCATCCTTACCAATCGCGCCTACGGTGTCGCATGCAAAGACCATCGTGAACATATGCATCCCTCAAACGGCGATTGGTGCGGAGATGTGGGGGTGATGGTCGTAGCCCTCGATCTCAATGTCTTCGAAAGTAAAATCGTCAATGTTGGTGATCGCAGGGTTGAGGATCAACTGGGGAAGTTCCATTGGTTCACGACTGATTTGCAGTGTCGCTTGTTCGAGGTGATTGTTGTAGAGGTGGGCGTCTCCGAGCGTGTGGACAAAGGTGCCAGCCTTCAAACCGCAGACCTGTGCCATCATGTGGGTGAGCAAAGCGTATGACGCAATGTTGAATGGAACGCCAAGAAACACATCAGCGCTTCGTTGATACAACTGACAGTTGAGCTTCCCATGAGCGACATGAAACTGGAAAAATGCATGGCATGGCATCAGCGCCATCTCATCGAGTTCACCAACATTCCAAGCCGAAACGATAATTCGTCGGCTGTTTGGGTTTGTTTTGATCATCTCAATCGCTTGTTCGATTTGATCGATGATGCGTCCATCTTTTGATTCCCAGCGGCGCCATTGTTTGCCATAGACGGGACCAAGATCTCCGTTTTTATCAGCCCAATCGTTCCAAATCCGAACGCCGTTTTCTTGGAGGTAAGACACGTTTGTGTCGCCCTTGAGGAACCACAAAAGTTCGTGCACAATCGAACGCAGGTGGAGTTTTTTGGTCGTGACCATGGGGAAGCCTTTGGAAAGATCAAAACGCATTTGGTGGCCGAACACAGAAAGTGTGCCTGTGCCTGTTCGGTCGCCTTTTGTTTCACCCTCATCGAGGATTCTTTGAATCAGTTCATGGTAGACATGCATGGACTCACCAAATCTCGGTTGGAGCGGAGGCTCTTGAGGGTTCTTGACGCCCTTGCTCATACGGCCAGAAACAAATCATCCTGTGGGCATTGAGGTGCCTCGAGGTATAGCAGGACATGTGAACGTTCAATTTCGTTGAGAAAGGTCGCTAAAAGTGGACGAATTTCACCCATTTCCCAATTCCTGCACACGTACCAACGCCGACCCATTTCTGCCAGAATGGCGATGGCATTCATGTGCTGGCCTGCCTGATAGCATTCCATCGAATAGGCGATGGTGCGATGATCCAATTCATCGAGGATGATTCCTCTTTCTTGGCACGATTCTGGCAATTCAAGTTGCGCCAGTGCCTTGTCGCTCAAGGTGTCCGGTGTGTGTTGCAGTGGCCATCCTACTTCTCCGAGCAACACCAAACTCACCATGGAATCAGTTGAAGGTGTCAAGACTTCGGAGTGATTGCGTAACACACAAACCTCTTTTTGTCGCATCATCATCTTCAAATGCGGATCGCCACCAAGAATTCTCGCTTTCATCGATTCAAAAATATTGACGATAATGCCAGGTGGTCCATCTTTTGAGGCAAGGAATGGGAGGTGTGAGCCTTGTTGTATTTCCCAAATATTTGATTTGCTGACGAGATCCAATAAGAGGTCGAGTCCGCGTAATTCAGCATCCACTTGTTGCTGACAGGCGCCATCTAAAACCATGAACTTCCCAAGAGGTGTAACGATAGGTTTCACCCAAGGATAATGACTGACCTTGTATAAACAATGCACTCAAGGTGCACCGAGGACAGTTAAACTCTGCATCAGTTGGTCGGTAAATTTACGATAGAGTTTGGCGAGGGCCGCTCGAATCTCATGATCATCTTGGGTGGCCAAGTGATCGAGGTCAGCAGGCTTCATAGCGCCGCCTTCTGGATGGCCGAGCCATTCCAACCAGGTCACACTCTTTCCGACATTCATGGTGATTCGGCGCCACAAACGTGGCCATTTGTGGACCTGAGGCTCCATGACATCTCGTGTGCCTAAGAGGGCCATTGGTACGACGTTGGCGTTCGGAAAGGAGGCTGCTAGACGGGCTACGCCGGTTTTGCCAGGGAGTAAAAATGGTGCTTCAACTCGTTTCGAACGTGTGCCTTCGGGAAAGATGCCTAGCGTGGAACCGGCGGCGAGAACGTCTGCTGCATTGGAAAGTGCCTGATCTCCACCTTCATCGCGTTTGGTTTCAATTTGGCCAGTGGCCCGCATCAAGGTGCGCAGCGCTGCGTTTCTGAAGTGACCATCTTTGGCTAAGTAGCGAACAGGGCGACGAGCAGAAGCGATCACCATGATAGGGTCGACGTGGGACAAGTGGTTTGCTGCAAGGATCACCGGCCCCTTGGTTGGCATGTAGTGTATGCCTCGGATTCTTGTGTTGACAAGTGGCCTCATCAACGGTGAGAATACCCAACGTAAGAAGGCATAACTGGGCGTTGGTGGCATGCGGATCCCGGTGGTTGGAATGCGCCAATGTTGGTCGAGTTTGGACCAAGCAGAAAACAAGGCTTGGGTGTGCTCCATGAGCCTTCGGCCACCTTTTCCGATTTATGGCTTACCGAACATGAACGGCTCAGGCCCGAGTTTTCAGACCTTCACCACAGGTGCGGGGTTTGGGCGAAGAATCAAAGCACTCCCCATCGAGGGTTTCTCATGAGCGACGGGGTTGGCAGAGGCCTCCACCGAATCTTGACGGTGACAGTGCTCGCGTGCTTGTTCAGCGTTTCTTGGAGTCCTGCAGCTCTTGCCGATGCTGCTTGGCAGCAAGACGGATGGCTCACCACAACTTTGGCCCAGGACCGGCTGGATTTGGGTGATGAATTTGGTTGCTATGCTGTGCCAGGGCTCTCTTGGCAAAACGATCCGGGCGCCGTGGCGACTGAGTGCAGAACTTACATCGAAGACAGGTTGCATGCCAGCTCTTGGGGCACTTCCCCGATTTCGACTTATGTTCCTTCAGGGCTCACGATGTCACAACACACTACTGTAGCCAATCAGGGCTTCGTTGTTCACGGTGACAATACGGACTTGAGCGTCTCTGCTTGGCACAATGCCAGCGATGTTCCGACCGATAAATGGGATTGGTACAACCTTGGTCGCCGAGGTGGCTCGCTTGAACAAGTGATTGGTTCGGTCGAAGAGGTGCAAACCGCCGTTGAAGAAGGTGGTCTCGTTAATCTGTATTGGATCGGGCGTGTGAACGACGCTACCATTCGCCACGATCGAGACATCAGTGCTTACTTGGCAGATGTACCAAATGTATGGTTGACCACTTGGGGGCAAGCTTGGTCGTATTGGACCGTGAATGATTGCTATGAGTTCACTCACGAACGTCGAACTGAAGGCAATCAAACCGTGTTAACGTTCGAGTCACTGATCACTGCTCAATGCAGTGCAATGAATCCAGAGGCTTGGAACGTGCCCATCACTTGGATGATCGATGTGAACGGAGCGGATGTCGTTCAAGTGGAGGGTCGTGATGGTTCGTTGGAAAACATCAGCGGCGTTCGCAAGAGTCAACAGGGTTATTCACAAGTCCAGGGTGAATTCTTGCACCTCTCCATCGTAAACGGCCATCCAGTCGACATTCGTTTCAATGGAACTGAGCCTCACGACATCATCGGCCGAACTTCATTCTTCAACAACCATTCGACGGCAGTGACCATCGCCGCTCATGAAACCCATGATTTGTTCAAATGGTCAAAGCGGTTTGTGGACGATGAACACCTTGTCTTTACTTGGCTTGTTGAGCCACGTGAAGAACTTGGAGAGTCTGGCTGGTTGCGCTATGTTGCTGCTGGTGTCGCCATTGCCACCATTGTGGGTATGTTGTTGGTGCTCAAAAAAGAGGGACTCGGCCCGCTTGCTCCCAAGGTGGAGCGAACGGCGAGGGAACCTGAGCAAAACGCCACCTCTGACTGACACGGGGCGAAGCCTTGATGCAAGGAGGGCGTGAGCCAGCATCATACGAAGTGGTAACGATGGCTGGTGACGATGTTGTTATTGATCCCTGGGGCAGCGCTCAGTCAACGGATTACGATCGTATCATCGAGCAATTTGGTCTTTCGTCTATGGACGGTATGACCCTGGAAAATCCTTCACGTCTCCACCGCCGTGGAATTGTCTTTGCCCACCGAGATTTAGATCAAGTTCTCGAGGCAAAGCGAAGAGGTGACGGTTTTGGTGTTCTCACTGGATTAATGCCAAGCGGACAAATGCATATGGGCCATTCCATGGTCATCGATCAGGTGAAGTGGTTCCAAGAACAAGGCGGCGACGTGACCATCGCAGTCGCTGATTTGGAAAGTCAGGCAACGCGTGGTGTTTCGCTTGAGAAAGGCCGAAAGATTGCTTTGGAAGAATATGTTGCGAATTACGCTGCACTTGGTCTTGACGTTGAAAAAACAAATGTCTACTTCCAATCTTCTCGTCCAATCGTTCAACGGCTTGGGTTCCAACTTGGTAAGCGAACAAACCTCAATGAATTCGAAGCGATTTACGGATTCGGTGGCGAGACAAACCTTGCTCATGTTCAGGCACCTATGGTTCAAGTAGGTGACATCTTACATCCCCAGACAGAAGAATATGGCGGCCTTCGCCCAATCGTCGTTCCAGTAGGTGTAGACCAGGACCCCCACCTCCGCTTAACCCGCGGTCTTGCTGCAAAAACAAATTGGTTCAATGTGAACGATGGCAAGCATGCTGGTGTGACCATCACACTTTCTGTTCATGAAGAGAACGCTTCTGTCCTCGGGCAAATGCCAAACGGCCGATTGGACAAGGAAAAGCTGAACCAAGTGTTCAACGGTATCGTTGCGAGTCTGGTTGAACTTGGGTATTCTGACATCCAGTCCAACCCTAAGCAAGGGACTGTCAATGTGCCGAGCGCTACCAAGCGCGATAAGACCATGATTCGCATGAAACTGTTGCAGTATGAACGTTCACTTGGCGGCATGGGGATGTTGGCTCCATCTTCAACCTACCATCACTTTGCCGTTGGGATGACGGGCGAGAAAATGAGCAGCAGTAAGCCCAAAACAACCCTGTTTTTGCGGGATGATTTACCAACGGTTGAGAAGAAGATTAACCGTGCTTTCTCAGGTGGACAAACCACCATCGAAGAACATCGACGTTTGGGTGGAGATCCAGACATTGACGTTGCCTACCAGTACATGATGTACTTCTTCGAAGAGGATGACGGCTATCTAGCGGAATTGAATTCCGATTACCGGGCTGGAAAGATCCTCGCAGGTGAAATGAAACAATTGTGCATTGATCGAGCAGTGGATTGGCTTGGCCAACTTCATGAAATGCGTGACCAAACGGCCCATCTTGTTGAGGACTTTCTGGCAGCCGATGCGAAATAATCACTGCTCGTCGTCAGGTGAAAAGACGGCTGGGTCAGGTCCGACAGGTAAGGCAACCAATTCTTCTTCACTGAGGTCCCGATGGGTTGCATCATCGTGCATGATCATTGAATGGCCATGTGGGTCGAGCAATTCCAATGTCAACGGTGTTCCATGCTCCTGATGAGTTTCTTGGAAGCGGTCGAGCATTCCCTTCAAGGTGGAAACTGAACCAAGAGCCTCGGTGAGTGCTGTTTGGTCGATTGGTTCGGCGGATTGGAGTGAGGTGACTTCCGATTCAATGTCGCGTAGCACCATATTGACGATGTCTTTGAACCGTTTGAACACACCTTCCACATTGCTGACATAGCCTGTTGCATTGCTTCCCGGTGCCACTTCCAAATCCAGTTCGTGAATTTTTATGGTGCACGAAGATGAACGAATGACACGGGCGGACAACAGTTCCGGCGAATTCACAACGATGCTCCAAGCGCCGGCCTTTTTCCCTTCGGCAGGAATGAAATCGGTTTGCCGCCAACCGCATGCATGGCACATGACAGTGACTTGCGTGTGTTCACCAAAGTAGGGGATTTCATCGACGTTGGCAATCATAAAGACTTGACCAGACTCATGGCAAATCGGGCATGGGATGTTGACTGGTTGTTCTTCCATCAATGTCCGACCTCTGTAAAATCACCTGGTTCGACAGCAAAAGCTTCCATTTCGACACCGTTCACGCCACGGCAACCAGCAGGGAGGAGCATCAACCGTGTGGAGGTCATCTGAAGGATTTGACCACCTAGATCGCCGCCAATGAACTCATTGAGTTGGCCCAGTGCTGCGTTGAACTCAACGGGTCGCTTCATCAACCGCTTCATTTCGACAATGACTGCATGCCCGTCTGCAACCCAGTTGAGCAAGGTTGTACAACCGGTGAGGTCGCTCAGGACGGCCCTGTGAAGGACAAGACCACCGTCTTCATTCGGGATTGGTGGGTTCGGGTAGAGTTTTCCAAGATCGTGGAACAGAGCGCTGGAGGTGACTGGAACCGATGCCTTCTGTGCATGCATGCTCGGCATGTCAAACGAGCGAAGTGGTGCTTCCTCTTCCACCGTTGGTGCTGCATCTTCGCCTTGACGGATGATTTCCTCCGCTTCAGTGAGCGTATCAAGGTCCGGCATCGATGGAACCGTCGGTTCATTTGCCTGATTCGAATCTTCATCCGGTTGGGTGAAGGCATCGAGCGAGGCTTGTGCCTCATCGCGGTCTCTAGCCTTGCGTCGCCGCATAGCACGCTGTCAAGTCGTTCACCCCAAGAACACTCGCATGCTCTGAAGGTTGACCATTCCTTTTGAGATGCTGCTTGTAGCATCGGGAGTGTTCGGCGGGTTGATAAGGGGCCGTCAATAACACAGGCTTGCGCCTCAACCTTCAAGAGGTGTCGTCGTAGAGAAAGGATTGATGATGATGGAGAACCAACCACCTGTAATGAAAACTGGAACAAGCACAATCGGGATCACCTTCAATGGAGGCGTTGTCGTTGGTGCAGACCATCGAGCTACCATGGGCCACTTTATCGCCAACAAGAGCGTGCAAAAGTTGTTCAAGATTGGTGATAACCTCGCACTGACCACAGCAGGACTTGTTGGTCACGCACAATCACTCTCTCGCACACTTGCTGCTGAAGTTTCGTTGTTCCAACTGCGCCGTCAACAACCTATGACGGTCAAAGGCGCAGCTACACTCACCGCAAACATCCTCTCTGGACGACCTCACTGGGTTCAACTGCTCATCGTCGGTGTCGATGCTGAAGGTGGTCATGTGTACTCAATCGACTCCGCTGGTGGATCGATTCCTGACTCCTACTGCGCCACTGGTTCAGGATCTCCTTACATGTATGGTGTCCTCGAAGACGGCTTCAGTGAAGGTATGTCTCGAACCGATGCATTGAAACTGGCAGCGCGCTCCCTTTACGCATCGGGGCAGCGCGATGCCGCCTCCGGCAACGGCATGGATTTGGCTGTCATTACAGCCAAAGAAGGCTACGTCGCCCTTACTCAAAGCGAAGTCGACAAGCTCCTGGCTTGAAACTTCACCTCCCATTCCCGCAGCTCAACGCTGCAACCCCATACCAGGGGACTGTGCACATTTCATTGTGCGAGCACGGGGAAACGGTGAACAATATGCGCCTTACGTTTAAAGAACTGAAAGATCAAATAACGAAAATCGTCCCTAAGGATGTCCCCTACACGGTTGAACTCGAAGCAGGGAACATTGCCATAGTGACACCTGTCCCCAACAAGTTTGGTGGCGGCGATGGACTGATTGGAAAAATAGCAAAGCGCGTCAAGCGAAAAATCGTACTTCGACCTGATGTCTCAATCATGAAGAGTGAAGAAGACGCTAAGAAACTGATTGCTGAAATCCTGCCAGCCGAAGCCGAAATCACAAACATCTACTTCGACTCATGTTACCGAGAACTCATCATTCAATGTCAGAATCCTGGTGAAGCCGTGGGTCGCAGAGGAGCCAACTTGAACGCTCTTCGAGACCAAACAGGCTGGCTCGTCAAAGTCGAACGAACATCCCCCCTCATCTCCAAAACCGTGCATGACATCCGTGGTTACAGGCAAGCTCACGCCGTTGAGCGACGCAAGTTGCTGAAGGATTTCGGGCTGAACATTCACCGGCCACAACGTCCAGGCTCAATTTGGGCTCGAGTGACCGCTCTCGGATCGTACCGGGAAGTCGGACGCGCATGTCACTTTGTGACAACCAATGAATCCCGTGTGATGATCGACGTTGGCGTGAACATCGCTTCAGACACCGATCCAATGCCATACTTCACCGCACCAGAGGCACTGCCTTTGGAGAAATTGGACGCTGTGGTACTCACGCACGCTCACCTTGACCACGCCGGTATGTTGCCTGTCCTGTTCAAGTACGGTTACCGAGGGCCTGTCTACTGCACACCTCCTACCCGAGATTTGATGCTCCTCTTGCAAACCGATTACCTCAAAGTCGGTGGGTCTGAAGGAAAGCGAGCACCATACGATATGGAAGACATCCGTACCTGTATGAAGCACGTTGTTGACGTTGATTGGAATGAAACAACCGACATCACTCCGGACATCAAACTCACCTTTTCGAACGCAGGCCACATTCTAGGTTCTTCTGCAGTTCACCTTCAAATCGGTGATGGGAAGCACAACATCGTGTTCAGCGGCGATCAGAAGTACGAGAAATCGTGGCTCTTTGATGCAGCAAACACTCGATTCCCACGGGTTGAAACCCTGGTCATTGAATCGACGTACGGCGCTTCTGGTGACTATCAGCCGTCGCGACAAGAAGCAAATCAAGAACTCCATGACATCATTTCTCGTACAATTGCGAGGGGCGGAAAGGTGATTTGTCCGGTGTTCGCAGTTGGTCGAAGTCAAGAAGTGATGATTGCCATCGATGAGTTGTTCCGCTCGGGACAGGTCAAACCGGTTCCAGTCTGGCTTGATGGTATGATTCAGGAAGCAACTGCGATCCATGCTTCGCACCCAGACTACCTGACCAGCAGCTTGAGGAAGTCGTTGTTGAAGGATGATGGAGAAAACCCATTCACCAGTGAGTGGTTCCGCCCGGTGAAGGGAAGGGAACTCCGTGAAAGCATCATCATGGACAACTCACCATGCATCGTTCTAGCAACTTCTGGAATGCTCAACGGTGGGCCAGTGATGGAATACTTCCGACATTGGGCGCATGAAGATCGTAATTCACTCTGTTTCGTTGGTTACCAGGCAGAAGGAACCCTTGGTCGCCGTCTTCAGAAAGGATTTGGCGAAGTACCAATGATCATCGATGGAAAGACTGAGATTGTCAAAATTGGCTGTGAAATGGTCACTATCGACGGCTTTTCGGGCCACTCAGACCGACGACAACTTTTGGATTTTGTCGATCAGTTGAAACCAACGCCAAAGAACATCATTTGCCATCACGGTGATTATCACAAGTGCAACGAGTTAGGTCACACCTTGCGAGAGCGTTACAAGTGCAGAACCTATGCACCAAAGAACCTCGAAACTATACGTTTGCTCTGATCACATCAACGGTGCATCGAACCCTGCTTCAAGTGGGTCTGGAAGATGCTGTTCATCGCTCAGATTGCCATTTGGATGTTGGGCTGGGCCTTTTCCTATAGAATTTTGAGCACGGATAAGCGTTGACCCCGAAGAGGGTTTTTTGGCCTTGCCATTGAACATGAACCAAATCAACATCACCAACGTCAATGTGCTTGCCAGCAACAGGAGTGTGAGGGTTGTTCCTCCCTGCAACACACTGCTGATTGCAGCAATAAGCACCGCACCTATGGCGCTCGCCGCCAACAGCACCCGGGAATTCATCGCCATGTGTTTCCGATGACCATGGTGTTCATGAACCCGTTGCGTCTGTCTCTGTAACATGTACTCGAATGATGCAGGTCGAACAAGTTCCGTCGCATGCCCCGGATGGCTGATGACTGCCGTTGCCCCATGGGGAGAAAATGCAGAAGATGCTTATGACCAAGGTCTGGTTGAATTAGGCTTGGGTGACACACGCCTCATCGAGATGAAAGGAGCGATGCTTCCTCTTGGTTTTGGGGCGACTGCTCCTCAATCTCTGCCAATGGGTTCGCTCGTCGAATGCCATCTTGCCACAGCGTATGCTTGGAACGGCTCGACTGCCTGTGCAGGCGTTGCTTGGGCTGCATGCCAGACCCCAGAAGGGGATGAATGCGCCATCGTTGCAACCATCTCGACCGACTTGGATTACGAAGAGACTTCACTTTTGTTGCGAAGAAACCTACAGCGCCGATTGGCAAGTCGAGATCTGGAGGTCAAAACCTTCGATGTGGCTGTCGATGAGGTCACCGCAGCAAACGATCACCATGGAGTCGCAATGGCGGCTCTGATTCTGCCAAACTCGCTTTCCTTGGGAGCGAGGACTGGGACGGGCAAGGTCCGTGGCGGTCTCACACGTCGAGCTGTCGAACAACCACCAAAGCGCGTGGATGTAAAGGCCCCCGCCGCACCAGCACTCCGCCCAGGTTCCAAAAAGCAGAACACAGACTTCTCCCTTTGAAAGGAGTCTTGAAAGACCCTCGGCCCAGACGCATTCCATGACCAATGCGGGCTACAACGTCATCCGTTGCCCCGCTTGCTCAACATGTCACGGTCGCAAGGGTTCCGCACTGTCTTGCCCGCATTGTGGACAAAATCTCAAAGAAAATGGTATCCTCGTTATGAGCGTCACCTCGGCTGAAGATCTCCGCAGAGAAGTCACCCTTGCAAACACGCCCCCGGAACTTCGGGACATGCTTCGTTCACGCATACTGCGAAAGGAACCCTTATCCGACTTCAATCAAGAAACTCCGTCTCGAATCATTGGTCGTTGGGTGCAAGAGTCATGTGAAGATGACGGCTCGATAACAGTGCATTCAATTCAGCAGACCCTCAATAGAAATCACTCAGATTTGGATGCGAACGAGGTTATCGAACAAGCTGAAGTTCAGGGAATGCTCTTGCGATTGGATGTGGGCCGGTGGATGCTCCTTGAGTGAACTTCATAGGTAGGACCTCGTGGGACGGAATGCAAGGGCGATTGGGTTAGCTTGGCCTATACTCGGGCGTTTGGGACGCTTGGACCCAGGTTCAAATCCTGGATCGCCCACCAGCATTGATGTGAATTCATTCAGGAAGAATGATTTCGTGGACCCACAAAATGTGGTATCCAAACTGGGTTTTAATGAAGGACTGCGGGACTGTTTCAGGTTCCATTGCCCAAACAGCGTCTTCGAAATCTTGTACCATTTGTCCTTCGACAAATTCACCTAAATCTCCTTTCTTGCTGGCGCTTGAACAGTTGGAGTGTTTCTTTGCCAGTTTCTTAAACACCTTGAGGGGTTTTTTTGCTGACTGAATCTCGTCCAACAAGTTTCTTGCGTCCGGTTTCCCAGCGACCAAGATGTGGCGCACATGCGCTTTTCTTGGTTTACGTCGTTTGTCGTGCCTTCGCATTCAACTTCAACTCCTGAACCGTACTGGTGGCTGCCCTATCAAAAAAGTGTGCTACTGCCCACGCCGCCATCATCAACACCACGGGAGGGCACCCCCTTCCGGTCATCTCACGTTCGAAATCTGTGCTGATCCCAGGAATCACAGCAATCCAACCAATCACATATGCAATGAGCGCAAAAAGCGTATGCGGGGTGATGTTTTTGCTGAACACCCATGAAAGGTTTCGTCGGTGATGTTCGATGGCCATCATTGGTCCAACAGAACAAAAAAACTTCAACGGGCGAATGCCTGATTTTTCTTGTCCATAGATCGACTGTACGGGGACTTCGTTGATCCTCCAGCCAAATTTAGCCAACTGGATGAGCCAATAATTTGGGTATCCATACCCTTTCCAGGAGTTTTGCCATGGCCATTGCGAGAGCACTTCGGACGAAGTGGCTGTGTAGCCACATTGGGGGTCTGTGATGCTTTGACCACTGGCTAGGGTCGTTGCAACAGCTAAGACTTTACTTGCCATTCGCCTCAGCAGCGGCATCTTTCCAACACCTTGACTGTGATTGAATCGATCCCCTTTGACATGGTCGCTTTGTCCCTTGATGATCGGAGCAATCAACCGTGGCAGGTCATCGGGGTTCATCTGACCATCTCCCGCCATGACGACACTGATGAATTTGCCCTCAAAGTGGTCCAAGAGGGCTTGATGTCCTGCATCAATGGCCGCCCCGACACCGTTCCCATCAAGCTGAACTTGAATCAGTTTGGCTGCGTGGTTGGCCTTTTCAATCTCAGTGGTTGTGGCATCTGTCGAACCATCATTGACCACAACGATGCAATCGACACTTGCTGGTATTGTTTCGATGACATGTCGTATGAATTTGGCTTCATTGCGTGCTGGAACCACAACACCAATGCACCAGCCACCTTCCATGTGAATGCCAATCCACCTTGCCTCAAATACATGCGTGTTCGGATTGCGTGTCGACCCTTCATGGATAACAACCGACCAAAATGGCATTCGATGTTTGAGAGGTTTGATAGGTGGATGGCACAGCATGTAGCCTGTGGCACCCGTTCCTTTGCGCATTGTCCTCATCGGTGGTGACATCGAGTTACGTGTTGTTTCCCTGATTGTACGTGCACGGGAGGTTGCCGACGATGTTGTGCTTCTTGACCTTGGTTCGAATGATACAACCGTTGAATTGGCTGAGGAGGTGGGGTGCACAACGCTTCATTTTACCCCCCAGCTGAATGCGATCGAACTCGCAAAGTTCCTGCAAAAAAGCAACCTCGATGAAGCAAAAACAACGTTATTGATTCATGTGACATCCGCATGGAAGTTGCAAGACATATCGCTTTCAATCAATCGAGCACGTGAACTTTGGGACATTCACATGGCCTATGAGTTAGAGGATGAGGAAGACACCCGAATCACTGACCGTATTCTTTCAGAACTCACCCTTCGCCACATGGTGGTCACCAAGGCTGGCATGAATGCAATGGCAGACCTTGCGCCGACGGATTCTCAGGAGGCCCTCAATGAAGTTCTGCGTGTGCGCATTGTCCGTGCCTCATTCAATGTCAATATACAGCAACGTGAATCGCTTGCCACTGCCTCTAAATTTGCTCAACTGTTTTATTGGATGTTGGAAACCAAGCACCCACTTTTGTTGTTCGGAATACCTGGTGTGGTCCTGTTTATCTTGGGATACAGGCTTTCTGGAAACATTGTTGGAGCACTGGAAGAGATCAACTCAACTTCCATCGGCGTGACTCTGGCAACAATTGCTATGACGCTTATCGGTCTGTTCAGCATCATGGTGGCCCTCATCCTGTACATCATGGGCAAACAGGTAGAACAAATACAGTCTCAATACGATTGGCCATCTCGAAATTGATGGTATATTCTTTGATAACAGGTGATTCTTTGACTACACTGCCGCCCCCCCGTTTGGTTTGCCTTGATATGGACCGAGTTTTGGTCGACCACTTGTCCACATGGCAATTCGTCTATGACCGCCTTGGCATCTCCAATGATGAATCGTTTGAATTGTACAATCAAGGTCTTCTTGATGAGTGGGACTGGATTAAACTTGATCTGGCGCTGATTAAGGAAAGTCGCGCAGATGGTCCACTGGTGACCGATGGAGAACTTCGTGGCTTGATGGAAGGTATGCCAATGATGCCCTATTGGAAGGAATTAATCGGTCATCTACTGGACCGAGGATTCCACGTGGCCATCGTGAGTGGAGGCCTCCAACAAACAGCCCGAGATATTGCTGCACAATTTCCAAGTGATCAAGGTTGGAAGCGCCGTTGGGGTGGTATTGACCGCTTTACTGCGCAACGGTTCGCCGGTGGCTTGGACACGAAACTTCATGTGTTCACAAATGGGTGGCTGCAAGGAAAGCAACTTGCAAATGGGGATTATGAAATCGCTGATTTCGGTCGCTATCAAGTGCAAATGGATGGAAAAGGTTCGGTTGTAAAAATGCTCCAACGCCGTCTCGGTGTCAGCAAAGAAAACACTGCTTCAGTCGGTGATTCTGCAGGCGACATCAGCATGTTCAACGAATCAGGATTACCAATTTGCTTCAACCCCTGGGACGATCGACCAAAGGCGCATGCCCTTCATACCGTCGAGGAAAAGCACCTCAAGCATGTCGAAAAAATCATTTTCGAGCACTTCAACCTCGCTCCAACACCTTGATGAAGTTCTAGATGTATGCATATTCATGCTCGGAGATGACATGTTCACCTCAATCTGCCCAAGTTGTGGTTTTCTTCTTGGATCTTTCATTCCTGGAATGCCTTGCCCCGAGTGTGGCGAGCCACTGCTTTAATCGAAATGAAATGCCACGCCTTCCCTTTGCATGTAATCCATGATGTGTTGCATTGCTTCAGCAGACAACCCTTCTGGTGGATGAACGCCAGGAGCGAGGCCACACCCTTGTTCAGGGCCTCGTTCGATGAACAACAGAGCGCAAGCAGCCGTGACAAGTCCAGTGGTTCTGGCCATTGAACCATCACCGTTCAATCCAGTGTCTTGGACAATTGTGGTGCGAGTGCCAGCATCATTGGATGCTTGAACTTCAAGCCAAGTGAATTCCTTCCGTTCCGAATCAAAGGTCCAAGCAGCAAGCAACTCTTCTTCCTCCATATGACGGCCTTCATCGACCCATCGATCGATGTGTCCGGGCCACCGAACGGTGTATTCCTTCATCGTCCGGCAGGGGATGGTGTCAAGCACACTGCGCAATCCATCCGTCAGGAATGCCTCCATGGTGCCAAAACCAGCGACTTCAATGTCATGGCGTTCACTCAAAGCAGGAACTTCGACGGTCTCCCCATCGATTCGAACTCGCGCAGGTCGAGTGTATTCTTCAATGACATCAGAAGGGGAGAAAGGGGCCATATAGGACCATTCATCATCCATCTCGCAAGGATTTCCACCGACTTTAATGGAAATATCGTCAAGTGGCCCAAGGGCATTGTAAGCTTGCTTGACGAGCATGTTGGATATTCCAGGGGCAATGCCGACGTCCCAGAGAAGGACTGCATTGTTTGCTTCTGCAATTGCTTGATGTCGATGAGGATCTTCAGCCGTGAAAGCGAGGTCGACTACGTTGTGCCCGTTCTCAAGCAGCAATGGTCGCACGAAATCGCCAATTCTTCCTGGAAGCATGTTCACCACGGTTTGGTTTGGAGACAAATCCGCGATATGTTCTGTAGCATCACCCTCTCGAGCCTCGATGTTTGGATGGTTGTGAAACGCTTCAGGGATGGTCAAATCAATCACAGTGACATGATGTCCGGCTTGTATGAGGCGTTCGATCACGAACCGACCAACGAGCCCGCAACCAAGGGCGATAACAGATCCCATTTGGCCACCTCAGGGGGTGACTCGCCTGGAGTCTCGGGGGAATGGAATGACTTCGCGAATGTGGTCTGCACCTGTTAACCAAGAGCAAACCCGATCAACGCCCATGCCGAATCCACCGTGGGGAACGCCACCGTAGGAACGGGTGTCGATGTAGAACTGGTATGCTTCGTGAGGTGTTCCCTCTTCATCCAAACGCTTGAGGATCTCCTCTTCTGACCACGTTCGTTCGCCTCCGCCTATGATTTCACCATAGCCTTCGGGGGCCAGCAAATCGTGGCATAAGACGTATTTTTCATCCTCTGGGTCCATTCGGTGATAGAAGGGTTTGGCTATCTTTGGGTAGTGGGTCAAGAAGTGGGGGACATCGAAGTCCTGAGTGAGGACCTTTTCTTTTGAGTAATCAAGATCTTGACCCCATTCGACATCGACACCCATACCTTGCAATGTTTCGACAGCTTCGTCATAGCGCATGCGAGGGTAAGGGCTGTCTGCGTAACGGGCCACAAGATCGAGGTCACGTCCGAGGGATTCCAATTCAGGTGTGCGCTCATCGAGGAGGGTTGCTGCGATTTTTCGGACAACACCTTCACCGTGCGTCATGATTTCTTGGTTGCTGGCCCATGCGACTTCCATCTCAGCGTGCCAGAATTCAGTCAAGTGTCGGCGAGTGCGTGATTTCTCAGCCCGGAAGGAAGGGGCAATGGTGTACAACCGTTCAAGTGCCGGCATGGCTGCTTCTGCATAGAGTTGCCAAGATTGAGTGAGGTAGGCTGTGCGTCCAAAGTATGGAACTTCGAACAGGGTTGAGCCACCTTCAACAGCGCCTGCGACGAAGTTCGGGGCTTGGTATTCAATAAAGTCGAGGTTACGGAAGTATCCGTGAATTGCGCCAAACACACTGCTTCGAAGTTTGAGCATGGTCGTCATCCGCGAGGTCCTTAGGTAGAGGTGGCGGTTGTCCAAGAGGAATTCAGTTTCACCACCATCGGCGGCTGCCATGGCTGATTCGGTGATGGGGAATGGGCGTTCTGGGTTGACCGACCCAACGATCTCGACGCTCGATACGACCAGTTCATGGCCGCCTTCGGATCGTTCGTCTACGTTGACCGTACCCGTGATGATGATGCTCGATTCGATCAAGGCGCCCTTGACCGATTCAAACGCTTCATCGCCAAGCACATCTCGCTTTGCAACGCATTGTATGGTACCGGTTGAATCTCGGAGAACGACGAATCGGATTTTGTTTGAGCCTCGCGTTCGCTTGACCCATCCTTTCAATTCCACGACCTGGCCGTCGTACATTCCAGATTGCACATCACCAATCCAAATCGTCTTCACCATCTTCGCACCTGTTCTCGGGTAGGCCATTGTCTAATTCAATGTCACCCTGCACCGGTGAGGTGGTTCGGGTTGTGAAACCGCTGTTCGAAGAGGTCATACAGGGACAAGCCTCAAACCACTTGCAAGGCTAAACTACGTTGTGGCACGGGTCGCAGTCTATGCAATTGGCGGCAACGCCCTTGCTTCGCCAACAGGAACAACTGACGGAGAAAGTGAACGCATTCTCGCCCATGTGATGTCTGATGTGGTCGATCTGTTGGAAGCGGGTTGGGGTGTTGTCCTCACGCACGGCAATGGTCCACAAGTTGGTCATCTCATGGCACTTGATACTGAAATGACCAACTCAATGGATGCATGGGTTGCAGCAACTCAAGGGATGATTGGCCACGGTCTGGCTTTGAACCTCGATTCGATTCTTTCCCGCCGCCAGCGTCCTGAGCGTACAGCAACCATTGTCACTCGTGTTTTGGTGGATGCAGATGATCCCGGTTTCCTTTATCCTACAAAGCCAGTTGGCCCCGTCCTTTCAGCGAAGGTCGTGATGGAGGCCGATTGGAACATTGCTGAAACAAGCATTGGACCACGTCGGGTTGTTGCGAGCCCTTTGCCGATGGAAGTCATCGATTTACCAGTGATTCAGAAAATGGTCGACCTCCACGCAGTCGTCATTTGTGGTGGTGGCGGTGGTATCCCTGTTGTCCGGAAAGGCAATCATTTCACCGGCGTTCCTGCCGTCATCGACAAAGACCGATTGTCCGCTCTCCTTGCGATTAAACTGGAAGCAGAAGTGCTGATCATTTCGACTGCTATCGATGCAGTTCGGACAGGCTTTGGCACCGATGAAGAACGCAGCCACGCCAGACTGAGCTTGGATGAATGTGAGGCTTTTCTTGAGGCTGGGGAGTTTCCACCTGGCTCCATGGGTCCGAAAATAGGGAGCCTCATGGAAGCGGCCCTTCATCGGCCAGGTCTCCAAGCGATTCTCTGCCAGCCTGGGGATGCATTGGATGCCCTTCGAGGGAATGCAGGAACAACAATTGTCGTATGATGTGTGCTTGAGCGCATGTTCATGTACTAGGGCGATATGGCAATTTTGATGACCAACGACAACATCCTACCCGAGATTGAAGCCTCTGCCCATTGTGACGGACCATGCGGTGTCTATGACCCTGCAAGCGCCCGTATCGCTGGTGAAGCAGTTCAATCGATGACGAAGAAAATGCTTGCTTTGGACTACCCCAAGGTGTTCAGTTCCGAGTCAATGGCAGCCTACCTCAACACCATGAGCCGCTATGCAGCTATCAAGGATGAAGAAGCGCAAAAGTGCAAGCATGAATTGCTCGTTCTCTGGACTGATTTCTTCAAGCCTCAGCACCTCGATGCACATCCCGAACTTCACACAACATTCTGGCAAGCTGCCAAACTTTGCAGCGCCTGCAAGGTTGAGGTTTCCGCTATGCATGCCCAAGAACTCATGGATGCTATCGAAGCAATCCACACCATGTTCTGGGCAATCAAGGGTCGAGAAGTCCCTTGGATCCGAGCCAGTTGAGGACCCCTCATGGCACGTTTCATTGCTGTTGTTTCTGGCGACAGCATGTGGCCAACTTACAGCGAAGGCGATCGCTTGCTCTGTGCTGAACTGCTTGAATCTGCGGTCAGTGTTGGTTCAGTTGTCGTGTTCAAGCATCCATTCAAAACATCGCTCCACCTTGTGAAGCGGGTTACTTCCATCGAGGGTGCTGAACTCTTTGTCGAAGGGGACAATACCGATCCAACCTCTTCCGAAGATTCTCATAACTTTGGGAAAATCCCAACGTCGAGTGTTCTCGGCATCGTGATTGACAAACCAAATGATGTTTGAGTGGCGGGCCTGACGGGGTTCGAACCCGCGACCGATGGATTAAGAGTCCATCGCTCTACCTGACTAAGCTACAAGCCCACCCCGCCGTCCGTCCGCCCGTATTTAATGATTGACGGACATCGTCCCGTGGCGCATCAGTTCAATCGTCCACGAGGATTGATGATTGTTTCAACGCCCATGGAGCCGGCCAAAACGACTGCGTCGCACATACCATTGAACAAACCAACTTGAACCACACCTGCGATGTTCAGGATGGCAGCTTCCATTGCGACAGGATCTGTGATGTTGGGTCCCATGTGCGCATCTGCAATCATGTTTCCATTATCGGTCACGACGGCATTGTCACCGGCCATTCGACAGTTAACTCGACAATCAAGGAGGCGGCCGAGAGCGCGAATGGTTGCTTCGTATTCGAAAGGAGTAACTTCGATTGGAAGGGGGAATGCGCCAAGAGCAGCAACCCGCTTACGATCGTCAGCAACGACAACCATTGCCGCAGATTCTTGAGCCACAACCTTCTCTCGTAGCAACGCCGCTCCGCCTCCTTTGATCAGTTGGAATTGAGGGTCGTATTCATCTGCGCCATCAATGACGATGTCCAGTCCATCAATCGACGACAATTCAACCAAAGGTATGCCAACTTGTATCGCCAGTTTTTCGGTGGCTAATGAGGTCGGTACACCAACGATTTCAAGCCCCTCTTCGGCCATACGCCGACCGAGTTCCACAACGGTGTGTTTCACAGTTGATCCTGTTCCAAGACCCACCTTCATGCCAGTTTTCACGAATGCACATGCCGCTATACCTGCCTCTTTCTTGAGGGCTTCCACATCGCTCATGACACGCTTTCACAGCGGAAAGCCCTTGAGGCTTTGCCCATCGATGTTGGCGTGAACGTTCCAAAATCCCATTTCGATGTTTTGGAATATTTGGCCGAAGTCTTTTCACCTGCCGAGGAGCGTAGGTCGTCCTATGGGCACTGGTGGGGCAGCGGGTTTTCGCTCATTCGTTGTTGTTGTCCTGTTTCTCATGTCCACACTTTTGCAAGGTTACACCCCTGCTGAACCAAGAGAATTCGACGATGGTACATCACAGCAACACGCCGTCACTTTAGGACAAGCAGAGAGCATAACCATCGGTTCATTTCCCGATGGAGCAAGCACCAAAATCGAATTCGAGGTGCCTGACGGTCAAGCTATCCAAGGCATTGATGTCGAAGTTGAACCCATGAGGCTTCCATCCTCTTTGGCTTCGTCGTGGACGGATTCCAGCGATTTTTCAACCGGGGCTGTGTATGACGGCATGGACGTCAACGGAACATCGCTCACCATTCTTCCACAGGGCTGGGAGTATGATTTTGAAACAGCCTCACACGGATGGACGCTCGGTTCAACAGGCTGGCTCTGGGGCTTCGATACTGGCCTCGGGCAAACAGGCGGAGTGAGCAGCGGTGTCTCAGCGATTTACACTTACAACGGAAATTATCCAAACTCCATGAGTTCAACCACATGGGCGACCTCACCTGTCATGGATTGCTCTTCCTGCTCTGGCAATTGGGAATTGGAATTCCAGAAGCGCCTCGGCGTTGAGAGTTCCTCCTTTGATCACGCCTATGTCTCTGTGAAGGGAGCGAATGGAAATTGGGTGAGTGTCTACTCCAATTCGGGTACCGTCAACGACGGCTCGATGACCACTCAGACTATTTCCATCACGAATTATGTAGCAAACAATCCAAACTTCCAAGTTCGCTTTGGCCTAGGGACAACGGACGGCTCCGTGACCTACACAGGCTGGAACGTCGACGACGTGTCCGTTTTACCAACCAACACCGGGGTTTCATCCGGTGAGGGTAATTGGACATCCTCGGCGTTTGGACCGAGTCTTTTGGGCCAAGGCGAAAACAAAGCCTTTGGGTACCTTCACATGGACGCTTTAATTCCTGGTAACGCAGTGCTTGAATGGCGTCTCCTTGATGCGTCGACCAATCAGCCTGTGGATGGTTTTGAACACATGACTGGGCGAAGCATCGATCTTGGGATGGTCGATTGGCATGCTCACCCCCTTGTCCGTTTGGATGTCCATATGGAGAGCGGCTCAATGGGCGTTCCTAGCATCCATGGGTTCCACTTTGACGGGGCACTGTTCGAAGACTTCCATCAAGATCCAACAAACCAAGGTTGGCAGCTGCAAGGTGCCTCATGGACGGCGGGTCAAATATCAGGCACCGGTGATCTGGTCTCGCCTTCCTATCATGTCCGAAGCGGTTTTGCAGGTGTGATTTCTAACAGTTTGTTGTCAGGTTCAGCAGCCACCCTCGAAGCATCTGTTGACGGTGGTGTTACATGGCAAAATCTGCAGCCAGGGGTGCAACTTTGGTTCGATGCACCAATGTACACCGCTCAGTTCAGGGTGATTTCAACTGGTGGGTCATGGACCCTCAGCACCTTTGATGTGGAAATGATTCGCACCAGCGTCGTTGATGGTCTTCGATTCGATGTCGGACTTGACGGTGTGAATGACTGGTCGATGATGTTGCCAGAAGTGGGGCGACTGGGCATTCAAGACCGATTCCTCGACGGCGAAATGTGGCATACCAAGGCATCAACTGCAAGTGCAGCAGCGACCTTTGACTTCGCGTTGCCACTCGCAGGCGTGGATGCCTTTGAGTTTGCAATCGCTTCACCAGCAACGCCATCCTCATCTCCGGGCATGTCCTTGTCGATCGCAGGTCAAGAAATCTTAAGCAAAACCCTTCCGAACATGCAAGATTTGACCGTGATTACCCTGACTCCAAACGAATTGACCACGCTCAATGGAGCGTTGTCACAGGCCATCGCTACACACGGGATGAAGGGGTTGCCCTTGTCCGAAGTACAACTTTCTATAGGCTCTGCTAGTTCGAGTTCTGACCTTGTGGTTGGTGGTTTATTCGCACCTTATGACGCATCCTTGAGCATGGACTTTACGTCCAGTGATGCTCTTGTCATCGCTTTGAACAGCCAACTTCATTCAGCAGCAGCCGTGGATGGGCTCAAAACAATCATGCTCCCTGTTCGAATGTCTTCAACGGGCGCACTTCATCTCACAATTGCTCAACTTACAACGCAGACCTCAGTTGATCCAGTTTCGATTCAAATCACCAACATCAGTGATACTTTTGTCCCCTCAACCGATTGGATTGAAATTAGCAGTACCTTTGATTTCACCTCGCTCGGTGTCACCGATGCCGCTTCCTATGTCAAAACAAATGGCTGGTCAGTGGCGTTGCAACTCCAAGGCATGGTGCGCAATTCTCAGACCTCATGCCCCTTCTCATCCCTCCCAGCCACGGGTGAATTGGGTTGCACTGCTCAAGGTGCACCTATGGTGTGGTCCGACAACGGTGGTCTCGGGTCAAAAACCGTGATTGGCAGTGGGGCGCTCCTGCAAATCGATCACCGGTTCAAATTCACAGAGCAATGGGACGATGAAGAATCATTGACTGTCTCAGTTAACCTCATTGCACCAACTGGGCCCATGATTCCAGTGACGATGAACTTCGGGCTTGGAAACGCACAGGGGGTCGAAAACGATGTAGAACTTCTTGATTGGCGCTCTGTAAACTCCGCTGGCATTCCTTCAGAATTAGCCAATCCATACCTTCACCCCGGCGATGTGGTGACCATTGAAGCCGAATTAAGGTTCGAAGGCATTGAACACAGCCCATTCCCACGAAGCGGAAGCGTTGATGTGTGTTTCTTTGTTGATGATCTGCAGCAACAGTGCACGTCCGTATTCACACATGGCATTGCCTCCTTCCCTTGGAGCGTACCAAACAATAAAGAAAATGTGGAATTGAGAATCGAACTCCAACCTTTGCAAGGGCAAAGCGTATCATACGCTGTACCAAACAGTGCAGAGTTTTCCTTTGACACGGTGTCTCCTGAATTGCTTGGAATGAACATCAATCAATTTGACCACCTCGATGCTGGGCCGACAACTGCGCTTGACTTCCTCATTGCCGATCGCCCGGTCCTGCCTCTCCAAGCCAATGTCCATCTTTGGCGCTCTTGGATTGATGATGCCAACATGGATGGCGTCATGGATGCAGAAGAAATTTCCATTCATGCCCTTGAAGTCCCAGAGGTTCGAACCATGGTTCAAGGCCATTATCTGCTGCCGTTTGATTCCTCTGCGTATCAATCTGGGTCGATGATGCGAGGGTGGCTCGATGTAGCCGATTCTGCAGGCAATGCTATGTTGGCAGCTGGCAATTTGGAAGAACCTTTGTTCAATGTCCAAATCGATAACGACGGTGCGCCTCTACTTGGTTCCACACCAGCATCGTGGCACATTGAAGGTGATGCATGGTTGCATCCTGGAGAGGCCAACATGCTGAGTATTCCTGTTTGGGACATGAACGGTGTGTCTGACATTGAGACCATTCAAATCGATCTTGCGAGCAACCACAACACCCCGCTCAACATTCTATGGAATGCTACCACGGAGCAATGCTTGACCAGTGAAGTTTTCATCGAAATAGAATCGTGCACACTTGAACAATTAAACGCTGACGAAGTCTTTTCCACAGAGGGAATGTTTCACATCAATTTCTCTCTCGAATGGGGATTCAATCCCGACGTGAGCTTAATCCGCACGCCTTCCATCCTTGTTCACGATCGATCTGGACAATCCAACATCGCCTCCCTTTCTTCCCTTGACTGGCGCTTCTCCGGAGAGTTTGAAATCCCTCGTAGCAGCATGTCGTTCACTGTTGGCGATGGAGCACTCACTGGACTTGGGACTTGGATCCAACCTCGCTCTGATGTGGGCGTGATGGGGGATTTAGTCTGGTACCGTTCCCAAATGGCAGTCATGCAATCTGTGGATCTGATGTTGGACCTTGGCGGCATTGAAGCCGCCGTGGAATCTGTGAATGGCTCGTTCACAGGGGTTGTCATTTCCCCTCTTGCATCTGGTACCTATGGGCTCACAAGCGCTCTTGATGACCCCCCGAATGGTGCGATAGATCGAACAGATTCCGCACCTTTTGCGTTCTTCATCGTCGATAATCAAGCCCCAAGCATCGTGGGGGTCGCCTCACCTAGCGTCAATTCAATCATTGAGGAATCGGCTTGGTCCTCATTGAAGTTCGAAATCCTCGTTGATGAAGAGGACCGATTAAGTGAAGATAAACTCACATTGAATTGGGCGGTCCATCAAGAAGGTCTTGGACTCGCAAGTCCAGTGGTTGTCAATGGATCGTTCCCAATGAGTGTTGTCGGAGGGCGTCCATACGGCTCAATGATTCCAACAGAGGCCGTTCTTAACCTCGAAGATCAGTTAACCACCTCCATGCGTACCCAAGCCCTTGAATTGCGCATTTGGGTCACCGGCTCGGATGTTGCAGGCCATCCAATGGTGCCAGTGTTCAATGACATTGATGCGCCTTTGTCGGTCTGGACGCTTGAACAGCGAGTTGCAGATTACACCTTTACCAATCCTACGATGAAACCATCAAAGGACATCGCTGAAGGAGATGTCCTCCGCCTTGGCGTGACCATTGAAAACAATGGCCTTGCCAACGGAACGGCGCAGATGTTTGTCGAACGCGTTGAAAGCAACGGAGCTCGAACTCGAATCGATGCACGTGAAGTTGAAATTCCTGCAGGTGGGCAATTCGACTACAGCAAAGAGTGGATGCCTGACCGCTCAGGAACGATGTGGATTGAATACCACATCATTGCAGGTCCCTCGGCCCAAACAAGCACTGTCTTTGTTGATGAACCTCGAACAGAAGGGGTTTTGGGCAGTGTGGCTGCCGTCAACCCAATGCTCCTTGTCATCATATTTTTGCTCAGTGTATCGCTTGTGGCTGTGCTTATGTTCGGTTTGAAATCACCTCAACCAAAGGGCATGGTTCCAATGAAAAACTATCAAGCTCCTGGGTTGACGATTCAGCAGAATCAATCCACAACCCCACCTGAATCCGGCCCCTATGGTGCTCAACAGGCCTCTTCATCACCTGGTGAGAATCCCTACAAGTGATCTTCATTCCACAGCGAAGGGTTTGAAACCTCGATGCCAAAGGACCTGTTGGAGGGAGTAGGAGGATCGCTGACAGAGTTCGACTCTGAGGAAAGTCCCCTCTCCACAGTGCAGACGGCTTACAGAAGTAAGAGAACAGAAATGGTCAGGTCAATGCAGCAGAAACGAACGATGCAAGGTGTGTACAATGACGTTGAAAGACAGAGATTGCCTTGTTGTCGATGAGACGAGCAACCCCGTTGGAGCAAGTCCAAACAGTCCCGCTGACGCGGCACGCCGAGGGACAGGTAGGATGCTAAGTTGAATGCGGTCACCGAAAGGTAACAGAAAGGGGCTTACTCCCTACTCCCTCCACCCTTTGGCATTCAATTTAGAACGATCACCAATGAGTGCTGAGCTTCACTGCTCTAACACCGCATCAAGCGGTTTCATTGAGATTGGTGATGCTAAAGCGATTCCATCTCCGTAATCCCTCCAGTCATCCTCACCACGTAATTTGCTGCGTATGGTGTGTTCGAGGGTGATGATCGCTGGGAGCATGAAAGCACTGGTGATGAAGGCGAAGAAAATTAACATGCACATGATCATAAAGAAGTTCTCCAAGCCAGGGAAGGCTGCTAAAAAGCCGGCAGCAATACCTGAAATCGTTGTGATTGTCGTTTCAAAAATAGTTTGACCTGTTTCTTCAATCGCATTGGCGATGCCTGTTGGCGTCTCACCTTCTTCTTGGATCCTGTGCATCACGTGGATCGAATCATCAACCCCTATTCCAAAGACAATCGTTCCAATCATCGCGGTAAAGATGTTGACATTGACGTCTCCACTTTTCATCAACAAAGGTTGCCACAGGATCACCACAGCCACCGGTATCATGGTGTAAATTCCCAAGCGAGGCGATCGGAATACGATGGCCAAAACCAAGGTGAGGAGCAAGAGCGTTACGATCGTGGTTAGGGTTTGTGTGTCATGGATCCCGTCGTTGATGTCAAGCGATACGGGGAGGCCTCCAGTGAGCAGCGAAGTGCTTGTTTTGGCGACATCTGGTTCTTCCGAGAGTAGGCCGTCAATCTCGTTGCGCAATTCCCCTGCAACATTGAGGTTCATGTATGGCTGGGTGACATAGACGATGGCTTTCGTCCCTTCTTCATTCAACAGCATCGAACGCACTTCTTCACTCAAGGTATCAAAGACCGCATTCACCATGTCCTTTCGAAGGCCTTTGCGACCGTCTGGGCCCGTTAATTCGAGACCTAGCCAGACGTTGCATTCGATTGGGTCATTGCTTTCCCAACACGGGTCGTGAAGCAAATCCCAGAGGCTGCCTTCGTAGAGTGTGACCCCATCTGTCAAGGTGATCGTAGCGGGGATTGTTCTTAGGAAGGTGATGATGCTGGTGGTGTTGGTCTCATCGACGTTATCAATTTGCAATTCTAAAGCATCGATGGCATCCAACACCGGTAAGTCACGGATGTTATCCGTGTTGTTTGCTTGTGCTTCGGCTGTCCGTTCTTCTGCATTAAAAATGAACAACGAGGTTTGTCCACCGCTAAATTCTCGGGAGTATTTGGCTAAGGAGTCGAGTGAATCGATTCCGTCGGGTGCTTCGGAGGAGCCAGTGATCGGTTCATCCATCGTGTCTAAGTTCGCTACACCGTAGGCCGTGACGCTCCCTGAAACCAACAAAATCGCTAAGAACCATTTCACAGGCCAAGTTCCAATGTTCTTCCACACCGAGGGATTGCTGCGCTTATTGAACTTCAGCAGCCATGAAAGCGTGGGTACGAGAATGATGCTGAACAGCAATGTTGAACCAATACCGATCACCAACGTGATGCCGACCGAGCGAATTGGAGAAATGGGAACGATCATTGGAGCGATAAGCACCGAGAAACCGATGATGGTGGTCATCGCGGAGAGGAAGACAGCCACACCAGTGGAACGAGTCATCTCGAGCACACAATCTCGGTAAAAATTGATATCCCACAAATCAGGAACGGGCTGAAGTGCCTCGCCTGTACGACGTCTTCGGGCGTTCTCATCGTTGGCTTTGTCAATCTCCTTTCGCCGAACTTCTTCGATTCGATTGACCATATGTAAGGCATAATCCACTCCTAAACCAATCAGAATCGGAAACGTAGCTACAATCATTGGCGTCAGCGTAATGTCCAAAATGACTGAACTTCCAAACGTTACTGCGAGCGCCATTACAATCGGAGTTCCCGTGATCACGACGACCTTGAGTGAACGGTGAAGGGCCGTGATTACCAAAATTGTAAACAAGACCGACCATGGTAAAATCATCAATAAATCTTCATAGATGGCATCAGAAATATCTTCCAAGACCTTTGTCAAACCCGTCACGGTCATATCGGTCTGAGTGTATTCGTCAGGCCTTGCATCGATGACCGCTTGGAACTGAACCAGCAACTCGCTAAAATCGTCGAAATCATTGGTCTCGGAAAGGTCGCTTTTCATCCCAACAAGGATTGCTGCTGTGTCCCAAACCCCGTCACCATCGATGTCATTGGTGGTGTTTCCGTCACCGTCACTGTCGAAGAATAAATCCATGTCATTGGTGTCCTTGAATAATGCATCAAAGGCACCGTCTGATTCTTCAATGATCTGGTCGATGCGTTGCTGATCTGGAATCGCGTAAGGGCCACCGCCAGGGAGGTCACAATCCACTTGAACAGGAATACGGGTGTTGATTCCATGAACGCAGAGGGAATTGTTGAACCGTCCGTCAGCGGAATTGATTTCTTTGATCACTTGAGCAGGCGATATGATCCACAACACTCCATCGCTGCGGCCACGGTCGTCTTTCGCATAGTCGATGCCTCTGCCTGTTGAATCACCATTGGCGTTGTCATCATCGCCTTCAATCCAACTTATTTCTTTGAGGAACATCTCATCGGTGATGTTTGTGGTAAAGGAAGGGTCGAATGCATTGGGGGTTTGAATGTAGATGACCGCTATATCGGTCGACCATTCTTTTCGTACCTCAAGAAGCAGTTCAGACGAAGGTGCCCCATCAGGTAGGAAAATTTCGACATCATCATCGATTTGTTCCTGGAAATTCAAACCTTGGCTAGCAAAAACACCGGCGATGATGACAAGAAGCACCACCACCATCATCGGCGACGCGAGGATGGTTCCGTACATCGAGTCAAGGCGCCGCATCGAAGAGGCTGTGAACCGGTTTTGCAAATTTGTAAGGGGTTCAAACAAACTCGGAAGGAACCCTTCATCCCCGCTCGAGTCGCTTGCCATGGTTCCTGCATGATTAGCAGGGTCTTGAAGGATACTCATTCAGGGGTTGGTTTTTGATGAAAATCCGAGGCTTTAATCCAAACCGAATTCCCGAACCAACAGATGTCGAAGAAATCCACGAGCGCTCTGCAAAACCAAGCCCGTTGCCATCAAAGAGAGGCCTAAGACGCCAATCCAGACGGCAGAAAGCCCCGGACCGACAATGCTGTCAAGTTGCATGGTAACGCCTTGTGCGACGTTCAAACCCATAGCAGCACCGGTGGCTAAAAGTCCGATTCCAGGGAGTCCAAGAACGAGCAATGGTTTCTTTTGTGAAAGGGAGAGCAGTGCCCAAGTGAGGACAGTGAAACCGTGCGATACAGCGGTGAAGTTTGATCCTTTAGGGACGTCGTAGCGAATGACCGTCGGAACTTCCATGATGTTCAGTTGTTTTTCCCTGGCGTCTTCGAGCATTTCGAGGGACAATTCCATTCCTTCGGAATCAAATCGCAAACGTTCCAAAGCCGTACTCGAAAAGGCTCGGAACCCTGATTGTGTGTCTTTGATGCCCAGATCGCTTGAGAGGTTGCTGGCTGCTGTGATGACTTTGATGCCAAGACGACGATAAGCCGGCATGTCTGTTCCTCCACCACCGTTGATGAAGCGTGAACCAATGGTAAAATCTGCTTTGCCGGACAAGATTGGATCCAGGAGTTTAGGAATATCACTTGCTTCATGCTGCCCGTCACTGTCCAACACCACTAAAGCAGTGGCTTCCATTTCTTGAGCTTTGATGAAGAGTGTTTTCAGGGCTGCACCATAGCCTCGGTTTGAGCGGTGTCGGTACACAATGGCACCACATGCTTCTGCGATTCGAGCACCGGAATCCGACGATCCATCGTCAATGCAAATCACAGCATCAACATGGCGAAGAGCGGTTGTCACAACGGTGCCAATCGTCTCTTCTTCATTGTACATTGGCATGCCAGCAACAACAAATGAGCGGGGCGATGGCTCCTGCTGTGACATAGTTTTCACCATTTATCGGCTTGCATAGACCTATTTAGTCGTATAGACTCAAACATTAAGGTTGCTGATTGTTTTGGAGGAAGGGTGGAGTTCTCAATTGGGCCGAAGCCCAAAGGAGAACGGCTCCTGCGCTTGGCAGGCGGTCATCTTCGATGAGGTGGAAACGTCTTGGTTGCGAAAACCGTTCAATCTTGGAGTTGACTGAGGGTGGTCACTGCTCGCTCACCGCTCAGAACTTTGCCGAGCGCGTTCAACGAGATCACAAGGGGCACGTAGGCTTGGCCGTCGCTTGTGACATAGGTCGCACAATCACCGAAAGCGCTCGTATTGATCGACACTTTGAGGGCGCCACCAGCGTTGCTCTTTCGGACATATCCGACCAACAGGTTGTTGTTCATGTCTAGGTTTTCATTTGCTTCTTTTTGGGTTTTTTTGCTCATTTTTACACATCCGCACACCATTCGATGGTGCGCAATCCGAATCATTCACCCCTACGGTCTTAACGCAAACGGTTTCCACATAGGGAGCAAAGCCTCATACGGAGGGCTTCTTTCTTCCCAACATGCGAGCATTGGTCACGGGCGGAGCAGGTTTCATCGGCTCACATCTCATCGACCGTTTGATTGAACGTGGTGACGAAGTCGTCATCATTGACAACCTCTCTTCGGGGAATGTTGGCTTCATTCAGCATCACCTCGACAGCGGTAAAGCAACCCTGATTCACGGCGATATCACTGTCTTTGCCGATGTCATGGGTGCAATGGCCAACATCGACTGTGTGTTCCACCTCGCAGCGAATCCAGACATTCGTTTGGGCACCCGAATCACCGATACCGATTTGAAGCAAGGAACGCTTGCCACTTACAACATCGTAGAAGCAATGCGAAGGAACGATGTCCCTAAGATCGCTTTTGCTTCTTCTTCTGTGGTTTATGGAGAAGATGCTCCATTGCCCACACCAGAAACTCACGGTCCTTGTCTGCCAATCTCTCTTTATGGAGCAAGCAAGCAAGCAGGTGAAGGTCTCATCAGCAGCTGGGTGGGGACATTTGGACTCCAAGCCTACATTTTCCGTTTTGCCAACATCATCGGAACGCGCGGAACACATGGCGTGATATTTGATTTCATTCACAAATTAAAGAACGATCCGTCCCGACTGGAAGTGCTCGGCAATGGATTGCAAGAGAAATCCTACATGGAAGTGGGTGACTGTGTCGAAGCGATCCTTCATGTCATGTCCTGTGCCAATGCTCCACTGAACCTCTACAACCTCGGTAGCCATGACACTGCGTCAGTGCGCCGAATCGCTGAAATCGTTGTGGAAACAACCGGTTGCCACGATGCTAAAATCGAGTACACTGGCGGCGACCGTGGGTGGGCAGGGGACATCCCCCGAGCCATGCTCGGCATAGAGAAGATGCTTTCAACAGGATTTGATGTGCGCTATAACAGCGAAGATGCCATCAGGCACACCGCGCTTGCTCTCATTGAAGAAATTGGTCTGGATAGGAGATGAACACATGAAACACACATACGATGAACAAGCCAGCACCCGCAGCGACGCCCTTCTCAAGATCACCTCGGTCTTTTTCATAGGAATTTTGATCCTTGCTTTCACCACAAACAGCGTCCCTACTGGGACCAAAGAAGGCGAGCGAGCACCTGTTCTCAACGGTGCTGCCTATTCAGGAAACGGATGGTCGTCCTTTGACTTCTCCGCTCAATTTGACACCGCATGGGACGGCAATGTATCTGGGGATTGGGTGATGATTGAATTCATGGACACAGACTGTCCATACTGTGTCCGTTCCGCTGAATTGTACGGCGATGCATCCGAGATTTTCAGTAACAAAAACCCAGAGTGGAACGGAGCGCACGTAAGTTTCTTCGCCAGCGCAACTCAATTGGATATCAAAGGCCATGACTCCTCTCGAGACGAAATTGTCGCCTTTCGAGACAAGGTAAGCGGTGAAGAGTGCGGCGGTTCTGATTGCGCTAACCGAGACGGTTCAGCTCACGATGATGTGACGTACGTCGATGACTTGGACCAAGATAACATGGACAAGTGGGAGATTCGAGGCACGCCCACATATTTCCTGATCTCACCCGATGGTATCATCGCTTGGTCTTCAAGCGGTGGAACCGATGTCGGAGATGTGAACGGTGATGGTGAATCAAACACCTTCCTCGATGCAATCATCACTCAAGTCACTCGAGATAACGGTGGTGCTTGAGATGGCCACAACGCTTCTTCTGATGGCTTATGGCGTTCCGATCTTGGTTGGTCTGTTGCTGATTCTTCCTGGTACTGAAGGAATGTTCACCGCCCTTTCAGAACGCTTTCCATCGCTAAAGACACGAAGAAGTCGGATTTTTGCTGGTTTGAACCTAACCCTGCTCGCAGGTCTTGCGGTTTCCATTCAAACACAGTGGATTTACGCAAAAGTCAGTGAAGGGTCCAAATTTTGTGCTTCTGAAACAATTTTCTCATGCGATGATGTGATTGGGAACAGTGCCTACAACACCGTGCCATACCTGCCTAGCTTGTCATGGGGCATGGTTGGGTTTGTGACCTTCACGGTTTTGCTGTTCCTGGCTTATGCTTCCTCGAAAGAGCCAAACGCACCATGGGTGAAGAGATTCATCGACATAGGATCGCTCATCACTTTTTCTGGCCTCGGAGTGATTGGTCTGTTGGTGTCCTATGAGCTTGAAATGGAAAAGATTTGTCAGTTTTGCACCATGGCTCACTTGGCCAACATTGTTGCACTTGCGGGGTTCCTTCAACTCCGGTTCATGCATGGTGAAAAGCACTGGAATGATTGATGGGGGTTTTGGTTTGAATCAAGAACGTCTCGTTTGGGGAATGATCGCAGCTGCAGCAATTGCAGGTCTGCTGATTTTACTCAGCCAACAATCTGCATTGGATGAAGTAGAACCCATCTGGTCCAGTGCTGATGAACCTGATCCACTCGCCTTTGTCTGCCTCGATCACGATGATTTAGCTCGTCACGACCACGTTACGCTGAAAGTTTTCGTTGAAGGGGAGCAGCAAACCATTCCAGGTGGCATCGGCATCAACAGCGGCGTTTGCAATCAACAAGGTGCGAACATGCATGCCGTTCACACACACAACGAAGGTGGCACTCTGCACATCGAGATGAACGATGGTGGCAACGTGTCACTCGGCGTATTTTTCGATATCTGGGGCGTCCATTTTGACGAAACAGGTATCTTTGACCACCGAGCCAACGATACACACAGCATGCGCATGCACGTCTTTGCGTCTGGTTCGGAGGCTTCGGAAGCAAACCAGGTTGATTCCTTTGATGATTACCTGCTCCAAAATAGTGAAGTTATCGAAGTGTATTTCGTTGAACTTTGATCACGGTGTAAAGCACCCTTCAAAGTACAGTGCATCGGCTTTCGTGCTGACTTCTTCCATCCTCAGTACGGTGACATCGATTCGTACGCTGCCACTGTAGATCCGCCTTAATTCTGCGAGGAGGTGCCGTTGGACTTCGCCATGGTCCTCGCCCCAAAGCGTGCTCAAATGATGGTTCTCGGTTCCACTGATGGTGACGATAAATTCGACAACCCATTCTTTGAGGGGTTCATTCTCCTGCCATGTGACATCTTCCCAGGTTTTTTCCATGGTATACCGTTGTCAATCCTAGCATATCAATGCTCTGCCAAAATGCATCACTTGATTCCGGTTTCCAGAAATTTATACCGCTTTTTCGGGGGATTCAGTGCGTGGAGCAGAAATTTTGTTCTTCTTTGGGAAAATGAGGAGGCCCGCCATACCGGCACAGAACAACACGACCCAAGCAGAATTCCATGATTGAGTTTCACTGCGTTCCCGATAAGCAAATTCAACTGCTCCGTAACTTCCAAGATCCTCAGTCGTGTTGATCGTTGCGAATGTATTTTCATGAACCAAAACAACACTGAAGGATTCAAGCGCTTCGAAGGTAATGCTAAAATCAGTCGTGCATCCCACTGGCGCTACAGCTTCAATGAGGTCAATACTTTCAATGACTTCTCCACTCGCTATGTCACATTCAGAGGTTGCGATGACCACACGATCACGGGTCGGACCGCCTGGGTTAACTGCCCCTTTAGGTACGGTTTTTTCATGTTCGAGAACAAGGAAAGTGAGTTGTGAATTATTTTTGGCATGACCGTCGAAATCAACCAGTGTCGCCGTTATGTTGTCACCATTGCTTTTGACTGTAAACTGAAGTTTCGTGAACATCTGTCGTTCGACCTCAGCATCAAGAATATCTCGCTGAACGTCGACCCAAGCCTCTGTACCGGTGTGGAAGGCTCGACCTTCAACAATGAATGATGGTGTACCGGGTAACTCAGGGTTAACAGCCTTCAAACGATCAATGCGATGGTCTGAAGCAGGTGGGGAAAAAGCATCTTCTCCATCGCTGGGGTGGTAGGCCATGAGGGCGATTCTGGAGCCATGTGCGTCGGATACGCCCATGAGGTATGGGTCAATTTCAGCACACGTAGGGCACCACGTTGTGGTTAATTCCTCGACCAGCAGACTGCGCCCTCCGAGGTTTGTCTCAATGCCAGTTGCAAGTGATGTTTCAGTATCGACAACGAAACCCTGAGCCAAGATTGGCATTTGCAGCAATCCTACGGTAAGCATGAGGACCAGCCACCCTTTTGATCGGGGATGTCGATTTGCATCCCCCGCCATGCTTCGGCGAAGCGTCCAACCTTCTTCATCCCTTTGTTTGAATGGTATTTGAGGCGAGGTTTCTTGAACAGGTCGAATTCAACCATGGTTGGGGAGGGTGTCAAGTGGCTGACCATTGGATTGAAAATCACAAACGAGATTCGTGGCGTCGTCAAGCCAAAGCGAGTGGTTACAGATCACGAGCTGCATTCAAATTGAAGCAGATTCAAGAACGCTTTGACCTCATTAGCCCGGGCGATGTCATTCTTGATGTTGGCTGCCATCCTGGCGGTTGGGCGCAAGTCGGAATGGAACTTGTTGGCGAAACAGGCTTCGTTCTCGGCGTCGATTTGGAACCATGTCAACGTGTTGAAGGTGCCTTGTTGCTCACTGGTGACATCACTGAACCGCACACACAAGAGCGAATGTTGGCCGAACTCGCCGGCCGTCCTTTGAACGCTATTATCTCTGACATCTCTCCGAACATCACTGGAAAGTGGGATATGGACCAAGCAGTGGCCATGACACTGGTGGCTCAAGTGTTTGATTTCGCATTACCTCTTTTGTGCAAGGGTGGTTCGTTCACAACCAAACTCTTCCAGGGCGTTGGCGTGGAAGAGTTGATTATGGCTGTCAAACCGTTTTTTGCGGACATACGTCGCTTTTCTCCGCACGCTTCACGAAACTCCTCTTCCGAAGTGTTCCTTGTGTGCCGAAAGTTCAAGCCTTGGAAGGCCAAGAACCTCTCAGTTCTCCGCTCTTATGAAACAGCACTCAATTTGAAGTTGGGTGGGGATGATGTCGATGAAGGGCCTGAAATCATCCAGTCCTCGTTCTCAATCCGTCGGAAAAAAGACGAATAGATTGAAGCGCCTTGAGGTGAAACCCTCCAGGCATGAAACATCCTTCGAGCACAAAGCAACATCCAGTTCACCCAAGGGCCGCCCGCCAGCACATCAGCGATCTGCGCCACAACGCACCGGTTCATAGGGTGGAACTTGTTGTTTTACGCGTTTACCCAATTCGAAGGGTTGCCTCGCCAAAGTTTACTGGGCCTGTAGCAGCCGCATGTGGACGAGATGAAACTGGCATTATTGGACTGGTTCTTTGGGGCGAACAAACAAATCGCGTTCAAGTCGGCGATATTCTCCGGATTTCGAACGGGTGGTGTCGAATACGGAACGGAGAATTGGTCATCAGCACCGGTCTTGATGGTTCAATGGTGGTTTTAGACCGCTAAACGGCGTGCTGACGGCACGGAACCCCCCTTCGATGACCACCTCAATTGATGCAAGTCTTGAGGTGATGGAGCACGCAACCATAAAGAAGGGGAGGGCGTGGGCGAAATGTCCTGAGGGTCTACTATGAGTGAGAGAGCAAAAAACTGCACAGCATCCGGCGTTCCATTGGAAGAAGTCGGTTCCACCACATTCCCGTGCCCAGGGTGCGCTGCACCCATTGGCCGTAGCCCTCGCTGCCGAAACCAAGGCGTTCTCTACGTCTGTCCAGCTTGCCAGTACCAAGGACCCTGAGGTGAGATCATGGGCATGGTAGTGATGACGTACAAAATCAATCCAGATTCCGAGGTCGATGACGTGGATTCTGACTTAATCGCAACCACCATCACCGGTATGAGCGACGAAATCTACAACATTCAATCCGTTGAAGTCAAACCTCTTGCATTCGGCCTCAAATTTGTTCAAGTCCATGTGGTCATGAACGATGGCGAAGGACTCGCTGATGCTTTGGAGAGCCGCATGGCTGAAATCCACGGCGTTGGAGAAATTGAAGTCCTTTCAATGGGCCTCATTTGAACTCAAACCTTGCCTACAATTGTGAGTGACTCGTCACTCGCTGAAATCAATGAACATGCACCGTGCTTGTGCGTTCGTTAATGGTTCGAACCAACGATCAAAGTTGACTCAATGGGCCTTGGATGAATTCACGAAGCAGTGTGGTGGCGTAACTCCCACTCGAGAGAACAAAGCGGAAACGAATGCATGCTCCTTCACGGTGCCATCGACTGTCAGCACCGGGTCCAGCCTTCCAACGCTCGCCCATTGACTCATCATCAGCAATTGGCACGGTATCGATGGCCAATTCGGTGAATTCAGTGACCAATGCTCGACGTGTGCCCCGTGTCGATAACCTCGGGATTGCTTCAACGTTCCAATCCACGTCATCGAGGCTCATGCTCTTGATGATGCGTGCTTCAATGTCACCTGATGTACCTTGGCAAGTTTGAATTTCGCTTCCGGGCAATGGGCCAGTGGTGACCAAACGTCCCATCTCACAATTCCGTGTGATCCGGGGAAGGGTTCGCTCTTCCACGATGACGCAACTTGATGCTTCCAATTGCCCTTTCTCATCAATGCGGCCAACGAGGTCCCCAGCGATTGGTCGGCTGATTGGGAGACCAGCATCAATTCGGGCATGGAGTGCTTTGTTGAACACCACAGATTGTAAAGCGTGAACCGTCATGAGTTGGAGGTTTCCGGGTAACTTCTTGAAAGCACCAACGAAATCAGTTTCTCGAGTCAAGAGGTGTTCAACCATACGCCGTTCGAAACCAAGCCACTTGGGTGCCAATGCAAGCCCCTCTTCGGTTGGACCATGTTCACGAACGTGAGCTCGGAATGCATGGACGTCAGCGTTTTCCGCTGGTCCTTCCATAGCGATGTAGGTCATAGCTGCCTTTTCCCAATCCTCTGCAATCACATGCTTGCCAACTTCGGCGGTCACCGGGCGGCCTGCACCGAACCGTTGCGGTCCAATCCAGTTTGGAAAGGTGTTCTCTCCAAGTTTATCTGCCATCTCTGACTGAATTCGTTCGACTTCAGCGAGAGCGTCTTCGTTGCTCATCGGTGAGCCGTCATCATGGGCGCAGCCCCGTACAACAATCGTGAACCGGTTTCCTCGATGGTTTCCAAAACCAATTTTTTGGTGTGTTCGTCCAAGAACTTCAATTTCCACATCGGGCATCTCGACTTCTGCTACCTTTTTCTGGGGCGCATCGATTACGAACAACTGTTGGGTCACTGCCCGCTTATCTTTCGTTCCTGCGAAGAAAATTCTGTTTCGAGGGATCTTCAGTGCCTTTGCTAGGTTGTTACAGAATCTGTTTGTTTCCCAGTTGGTCAAGGTGACCTTGGCCACAGTGAAGCGACCTTTGTTATCCAGATGTACGGTTGTTGAGATCTCTTCAACTCGGAAATCTGTGACGCGTGCTTTGAGCACACCGCCGACACCGTTTGTTTTCGTTGCGTAACCATCCAAGCCAATGGCCTCAGCCAGTGAATCAGTCCACGCAGTCATGAATAATACCCCGTTCAAAGGGTGATCTTTTGAAATTCATCAGCGAGTCCAGCAACCAAGTCACGTAGGACCTTGTCGGAGGCGCTCTTGCCTTTGGTTCGGATGTAGAACTCAGGATCGTCGAGTTCTGGGTGACCAGGGAAGTAGTTTGCATATTCCACACTTTTGTGGGCATTGAGTCGCTCACGGAGCATCTGCAAAGCGGTGTGGCTTTCGCCAATAATGCGGAGGCGCAGTTCGTTCTTTTCTCGAAGGAGCAGTTTCACAGGCATGGCGACCAATTCGCCCACCGGCCTACTCGCTTTGAACCTTCTCCCAAAAGAGCCAGCCGGATGGTCGCAAATAAATGCGGTTTCCTCGAATTTCCGAAGGGTTATGGGATGTCTAAATTCGCTTCAAAGCCCCGCGTCTTGATGCTCAACAACCCCCTTCCTTTTGTAGTGCATTGCGCTGGAGAAGTCATGGATACATCCGCTCTTGAGGAGAAGATGGCCCAAGGTGCTGGATTGTTCCGGCGCTCGGCCCTCGTGATTCTCATCGTGACCGGATTCATCACATTGGGTCTCATGGGGCATTTGGTTACTTCACCACCTGATTTCAACACCGATCTGGCTGACTTTGCACCAGAATCAGAAGCAAACGACGCACATGAACGAATCCACGAGGAATTCCCCAATGAAACACGCCCGTTATTTGTCCAAGTCAAGGCAGATAACGGTTCAAATATCCTTTCTATAGAAAACCTCCACGTCATGGATGAACACTTGAGCATCATCAAGAACGCATCGGACAATCGTGGTGGCTTCATCACCGTGTGGACCACCGCTCCAGGCATTGTTCAACTGAGCCTGAATGAGGAAGGCAACGGAACACTCCTGAGCAGTATAGCGTCTTGGGAACAGATGCTGGATCTGATTTTTGAAGAAGATACGACCTGTTCAATAACGACTGATGACCAGTTGCTTTCGGCAGCGACCTACGCTTCGTCAGCTCTGCTCAACAAGGATTTGAACCTCGATTCAACCTGTGAATATCTCGAGACTGGGAATGGAAGCGGTGTTCCATTTGCCTCAACGACGCTGTGGGTGCTCGAAGTCGATCCAAACATGGATGAGGAAAACAGAAAGTTTCTCCAAGACCAAATACGCGATGAATTCGCAACCCTCTCATCGGACTCTTCGCTCCACTATGGCGTGGTCTCTTTGGATTTAATCTCCTACGATATTGACAAAGGTACCTTCGAAAACCTCGCCCTGCTTGTAGTGCTCGCTTTGCTTGTGGTCGTTGTCCTTCTTGCCATCGCCTTTCGCTCCCTTCCAGATGTGATGTTTCCGCTCATCGGACTTTCCTCGGCTCTCATTTGGACCTACGGGGTCATGAACTTAATCGGAGCGCAATTTACGGCTTTGGAGGTTGCAGTCGCTCCATTGGTGCTCGGACTTGGTATCGATTATGCTATTCACCTTCAACGGGCATATGCTGCCATTGGAAAGGAGCATGACGATTCAGCCGAAGCATGGCTTCGTTCGTGTGCCCGCTTGTCGGTGCCGTTGCTCCTCGCAGTAACCACAACTGTTGCGGCCTTTTTGGCGAACGTGATCTCCCCATTGCCCCCGCTCGCAACCTTTGGCTACGCCCTTGCCCTTGGTGTGATTTGTGCCTTCGTATCTGCTACGGTCGTCGTCGGCTCTTTGCACGTCGTTTTCCGTACCGTTGCTGTAAAGAAGGAAACTCAAGCCATCACCATGCCAAAATTGGTTGACCGAATTGTGGCTCTTCAACAAAAGCAACAAGTTGGCGTTCTTTTGGTCACGATTCTGATTTCTGCAGCATCTGTGTTCGGTGCTGCTTCACTGGAAACAGATTTCGACCTCAGCGATTTCGTCGATCCCGAAATGGAAATCATGGACGTTCGTGATGACCTGGATAATAATTATGAAAGCGCAGGCTGGAAATTATTGTACATCCTCTTTGAACCAATTGAAGGCGAATCGAACATACCAGGGGATTCGATTCTGCTTGAACAAATACAAGGACTTCACGCCGACCTTACCTCCAACCACGATGTCGTAGGTACGGACGAGCGAATGCCTTCGCCTGCTTACGAAGGGCCCTATGTCGTCTTGCGAGATGCCATTTTGAGGAACTCCAGCTTTGGTGAACTTCACAACTTAGAAGTGTTCGACGGTGATGTTTACATCCAAAACAGCAGTTTGGGTCTCAACCTCGCAAACGTGTTCCATGACCTGTCCGTCAACGATTCAGTGGCAGATGCCATCAGCGGTGAGACTTGGTCCGAACGGGTTTCGCAAGCCGTCGCTTTGGATGAAAATGGTATTACCTTCCTCAGAAATGAGGTGCGTGTCGAGGCCTCCACTTCGACTCAAGCCGAACGCGTCATCAAACAAGTGGAACAAGAACTCGGTTCGGCCTCAGAACGAGGTACACTCCGAGAGAACATGGTCAATCATGCTGAACTCCACGTGACAGGGGACCTCGTTGTTCTCCAAACCGTCTTGGATGGATTGAGCGTTTCCCAAGTCAAGTCAACGTTGATTTCCCTCGTGGTTTCGAGCCTCGTTTTGTTGTTGCTTACTCGACGCATCTTACCTGCAGTGGTCGTCCTGTTCCCCGTTGGACTCGCATCCCTTTGGGTTGCAGGTTCCATGGTCGCCCTCGGACTGAAGTGGAACGTTTTGACGGTGATGGTGACCGCTCTCACCCTTGGTATTGGTATCGACTACTCGATCCACATGTGGCGTCGCTTCGAAGTGGAATTGGCGCGAAGGGACACCCATTGGGAAGCCTTGAGAGCAGCTCTCTCGACCACAGGTGTAGCCTTGATCATGAGCGCTTTGACCACTGGTTTCGGATTCATGGTGTTGCTGTTCTCTCCAATGCCCGTGATTCAGGACTTTGGATTAATTACTGCAGTTACCGTTTTCTTCTCGTTGCTTCTCTCTCTGATTTTGTTACCGGTTCTGGTGGAATTATCCGCTCGTAACAAAGAGCAAGTCGTTGAAGTTGGCGATGGGACCATCATCGAAGGCTGATCAGTACACAGACAGAGCTGCGGTGATGTCGTCCATCACCAGACCTTGTTCTCTTGCAACGAGCGCAAGGCATGCCCAATGGCTCGCATAGGTGAGCGCTTTCGCCTTCCTTTTTGCCCTCCGTTCGACTTCCTCGATTGGAAGTTGTGATTGTCGAGCAATGAATTTGGTGAGCCGGGGTGTGAGTCGAGACCGTGGGTCATTGGAATCCACTGGCGTTGAAACTGCTGGTTGTGGCTGAGGCCCGCCAGATGTCACGGGGAGGGGCGTTGACCTGGCTTCGATGTCAGGGGGAGAGGTGAGCGAGGTTTGCCGCTTCTCGGGTTGGCACGGTTTGATCAATCGTGAGGGTCGAGGAAACCATCCCAACGGTGAAGTGACGCCTTCGAGGGCGACGGTCGGTGTCAATTCATTCTCCGGCCCGGTCAGCCAACCCGCAGCGATGAGGGCTTGGACACTCTTCTCTGCCTCTTCTGGTGACAGCCAATCCATGTCAAAGGACATGACGCGTTCCATATCAAGAGCATCAATGGTCGAACCTTCCCGATAGCAAATGGCGAGGACCCTCAAGACATCTTGAACGTCTTCATGGGCCATGGTTGACGACAAGCGCTCACCGTTCAAGAAGGTAAGCCAATGGCTTCATCACTGTATTTTTATGAAGGATTTGTCTTCATTCAGGCGCCATGTACCACATTCATCCCCAATGTACAGCGTTTCTTCAACTCCGTAGTCGTAAGCGCCACCGGGTGGGAGTTCAGACCACTCCTTGACAGTCGAACCAACAGTTGATTCGGTTTCCTGTCTGACTGGTTCCGGGACAAGAGCGTCGAGTGCTGCTGCCCTATCGATCGTGGGTGTTGATTCAACGGGAACTGAAGGGGATCGTCCAGGTGGTCCTTTCAGGCCAGCAGGTTTTGGTTTTGGCTGGGTACTGCGCTCTGGCGGTCCCTTGAGAGGCTTGGTTGATGTCACTGGTTCGGCTGGAGTTGACAGTTCCATATCTGATTCAAACTCAGAGGGGTTCTTTCGTCGGAAAAGGAGAACCGCACCTGCCAGCAAGATCACGCCAACGCCGCTGCCGACAAGAGCCAAGCCCGAACCAAATCCATCGCTGGTGGGGCTAAATGTTCGATTCCACGCGTTGTTGTTTTCATCGATTTCCCAGATTGCTTTCTCGGCATCAGCTTCGACATAGAGCGTCCATGTGCCGCTTGGGACATCGATGGTACTGCGGAAGGTTGTGGCTGTGTTCATTCCAATGTTCGGAACAACTTCGCGCCCAACGAGGGTCCGCTCACCGTCGCTCTCAGCATAGATCGAAATGTTGAATGGTTCATCGATGGCTTCTCCTGCGCTGACCAGTTTGACTGCAATTCGCATGGTGCCACCTGCCTCTTTGCTTCCTGTCACCTCGACATCGTCGATCACAACATCAGGTCCAATGTTGCTTAGTGGCAACACCAACCAGGGTTCTAACTCCGAGTTTCCAGTCGTAGCAACGAGTTCCCATCCCGCATCATCGCTTCCCTCAGCCCAACAAGCGATGTTGGCTTGAGTCGAGAGCAAGGATGGATCGCCAAGGGCGCTGAAATCCAACAGATAAGAAAACATGGTCTTTCCATCGAAGACCGTTGAGGACGCTCTGCTGAGCGTCAGCAGGGGCCATGATTCGTCCAAAGAACGCACTTGACAGGTCAGGGTGAGGTTCGAGGACCAAAGATTGGCTTCTTCGATGTTCACTCCAATTTCTACGCTGCTCAGATGAAACCGGGAATAGCCAGTGCTCAAGGTTGAATCCAACAGACGTGGTGCTTCTCCATCGATTCGAAGGGTTGGAAGTTCAATGGTGAGCAACTCCTTTGTTGCGTATGGGTCCCACACACTCAGGGTGGTTTCAAACAACAGGCCAGCCCCCAAAGGTGCTTGGAATTCGATGGAAAGGGCACCGTCGTTTGCTTCAGCGGATGTGCCACCTGACCACCGATCATTTTGCAATTTACCATTCCAGTACACGGACACCGGTCCAGTGTAACTGGTGTTGCTCAACGCATGATACATCGAGGCATTGAGTTGGATTGTTTCACCTGTTGCAATGCTCCAACCTTCTGTGAGGTCACCTTGCGCATCACCTTCGATGTCCCGCAATGATTCGAGAACCACATTCATTTCTTGTTCCAATGTCCATTGTTGTTCATGCAGCACTGAGGTCATTCCATCGTAGTCTTCAACGATGATTTCGACCCTCCCATCATGTGTTCCCGGGGTGACAAACGTCCAGTCAACGAAAGCATGGAAGTCGATGACAATGGTTTCCCCAACCGTTGCCGTGCATGTTGGAGCGGCTTGAATTCGCGCATCAAGAGCTTCGCAGGTATCGAGATTAGCGTTGTATCGTAGACCGAGTGTAGCGTCGTTTCCGAGGAGCAAGGTCACTCGTGTGATGTCGCTGATCTTGTTGGTGTCGGATACTTCCACACGCCATCCAAAGGCCTTGGTTGGCTCCAATCGAGCCGTGTCGGGGTTTTGGTCCTCGCCGATGGCAAGGTAGGTCAGGACTTGGCCTTTTGATGGCGTTCGACTTTCCCATCCCAGTGTCCCATTGGCAGCGGTTGTTTCGCCGATGCTGTAACCTGCAAGATCGGTTCCTTTCAACCAAATACGAACATTTTGGTGATCCTCATTGCCTGAGTCGTTGACAATAAATGTCACCGTCCATTCATCACCGTTGTTGCTCAGCGTATATGGATGACTTTGGTATTCATTCTGTTCTGCTGCCCCGTTGCCTGAGGTGTCATGGATGGCTTCAATCCAAAGGTATCCTTGGAGCGTTTGGTTTGAAAAACCTCCTACATCATTGTAGGTCAGTGTGACAGAGCGTTGGTTTTGCTGGTTTGAATAGGCGCCCATGTTTGGAGTGGTGCTGGTCAGAACGGGCGCTTCGATGTTGATTTTTACAGTTTGATTGTAAGCGAGGACCAGGAGTTCTAAATCATCCGAAGTGCGTGCGTCAAGCCAAATCCTTGCATCGCCTGAGGTACCATTTGGGGTCAGGAAATCGATGGCTGTAGTTTCGCCCGTTGTCAATGTTGTCCAAACGCCGTGGTTGGTGTATGTTCCACCTCCAAGGGCCTGAGTCGCCACAACATCGACGTTGATCCTCGCTTCGATGAGGCCGTTGAGCAGCCGAGCTTCTGAATTGGTGAATGAATGATCGACCATCGCCGTCATCGGTGCATCCCCTGGATAGGTCTCCTCATCCTCGACCGAAGCATTACCTTCGCTGCTAAAAATGGATGTGAGGCTGATAATTTCGACCTTCAACTGCTTGTCGATGGTTGTGCTTGTCGACGATACATAGGTTGTGTTTTGGAGTCCCGATGTGGTGGCACCCATGCGAAGGTGCGGTGTCAGGACACCATCATTCACGGCGAATGACCAAGTGACAGTGTCGCCTTTGGGCCCGGTGGAGTGGGATGCAGTGAGGTCGGCTGTACGAATCATTCCATCCGGATCTTCGAGGCTAAGCGATGAGGTGAACGGGTTATAGGAAAGGACCGCCGTATCCAGGCCAACAATGCTGTAACCGTCTTCACTGGTTGGCTGTATGGTTAATGTGTAGGTTGAGGTGCTCGCATAGGATGCGTGGAAGGTTTCCACGACGGTGACTGCTGCATTCGGATTCAATACGCTTGGTGGTGCAGACACGAACCCAGCCTCTTCTGACCCTACGCTGATGTGAGATAATGTGGGTATGGCCCAATCGTTCAATTGGCTCGTTTCAAAGAAGATTTGGTATTGAATCAGTGAATCTCCGGGAGTGGCGTCGGTCATGGTGTGGTTTCCGATTGCTAGGAACTCTGAACTTTGATTTGGTCCGAGTGGCCGCCAGATTCCGTTGCTCATATCGGCAATGCTTGCACCAGTTTTGTACTGCATGTTCAATGAAGTGTTTTGAGGACTCATGCCCAAAAAATCAATCCACAGAGGTGTCGCACTGGCTTCACTTCCTGTGCGAAGGTCGAACACCGCAGAGAGGAGCGAACCAGATTGGCTGCCGGGATTAGCATGGATTGCAGAGGCATCTGAATACGAGGTGCTCCATGAACTAAAGCGCCATGTTGATTCGTCCCCGCCTGCGTACACTATCGAGCCATTCACATTGATCAAATCGAAGTCAAACATCGATGTATGCAGAGGGCTATGAGCATGGAGTTCTCCAGTGTATGGATTGTAGCCTCGGACCTGGTCATACTGACCCGAGCTTGAAACACCACCGGCGATAATAATCTCGTCATTATGGACCACGGCAGCGTGTGCGGCTATTTTGAACGGTAAATCAGAACCATTGCTCCACATGTTGGTGACCGGATCATAAATCTCTGTGTGATTTGCAGGGGCTGTTGTGGTTTGATTCAATGCAGCGTCAAACAGTCGAACAAAGCCTCCAAGTGCAAACAGTTTACCGTGGTATGTTACCAGTTCGAATGAATGACGAGGGGCACTCATGTTGGCCATGGAATCCCATACATCGGTGGCAGGATTGTAGCGCAGCGTACGGTTGGATACATCCGAACGATCTTGCCGACTGACTCCGCCTGCTACGTAGATGAAACCATCCAGCGTGTCCATTCCGGCGAGACCGACACCGGTTGTAGCTGGCATCGAGGTTCCATCGGTCCAATTATCGGTGGTTGGGTCGTAGATATGGACGATGCCTTCGCTTCGAACTTCTGGAGTCACAAAAGGATGGTAATCACCGATGGAGTAAATTTTCCCATCGACTGTTACGCACTCATGGTATGCTTGAGCTTGCGGGAGTGTGTCAGGGCTCGGACTCCATGTTTGATTGGTCATGTGGAATTGCTCGATGAAATTTGTTGATTCCTCATCACCAGACGTACTCGGGTTTGGATCATAGCGCCCGCCAATGAGCCAAGATTCATTGGTCATCTCATTGTAGGCTAAGCAACCAGCAGTTCGCTGGAACATCATGGCAGGGCCTGGTATGGTTTGGAAATCGATAACAGGCCGGTCGAGGACAGGCTCGCCATCGTTGCTGTTGACGGTGATGTTGGATGGGATGTAACCATCACTGGCATTGAACCCAGATGAAATGGTGATCACTTCCATTGCTTCATCGGTTGAATTCAACGCTTCAATTGTTGAAGGTTGCACCGTGCCGGTGTATGGCATCAGCAACATGGCCAAAACCGCCCCAAAAGCGAAGGTCATTTGCTTTGCCAAGGGTGTGGCCATGGACAAGGACTACGAAGCCGCTTCAAGAGACTTGCGCGCCTTTGACACGCTGGTGCCGGTCCCATCCTTCAAAGACCCTCGAGCGTGAGAATGAATGCGTCGTCCATAGGTTCATCCCTTACGACCTGTTGCGCCGCGTTGGAGGACTTGGATTGACACGTGAGTACATTGCCCGTGACCCTCGGACTGGTCTTCCGTTGAGCGTGGCTAAAACAACGCGGGTCGATAAAACAATTGTCAGTCAAACGGGCCCTTGGGTCAGCATTCCAGATGGAAGCATTCTGCCGTTAGCTCGGGGCGAAATCGATCAGGTTGAATCCCGTTACCTGGACAGAAATCATACCCACGGTCGTGCAGCTGGCGTCCGAGCCCTTGGTCGGTTCAAAGGTCGTTCAATTCACGATGCCCATAGCGCCCTTATGTTGGCGTTTGAAAGCGATCAGGTGGACGTACGGGTCGCAGCGCTCGATGTGCTCCCCGAAATCGCCGTCCGAAAATCAGACGAACTCTTCGACTGGCTCTCCGTTTTGCTCGACGACAATTCAGCCGAAGTACGCACTGCTGCAAGTCAATGCTTGACCCTCACTGCTCCCGTTTTCCCTTCAGCAGTCGAAACAATCCTCGGGAATGAACTGCGTTCATCACAGCCTGAGCGCTTCGCTGCTGCATGGGCAGGTCTGCATGCTTTGGGAGAAACATGGCCAGAAGTCGTCGTCAACCATGTGGATACCTTACTGCTCGAGGAAGATCCAAAATTGCGTCGTAAGGCGGCAGGATTGCTCAGGCGCGTCATTCAACGAGGTGGGTCACCCGTATGGGACTTGATCTCCTGGTCACTCAACGATATCGACGTCGAAGTCCGAAGGATTGCTGCTCGAACGCTTCCGAGCCTTGCCAAGCGAGAATCACGGATAGCGACAGTGTTTGCCGAACGGGCGATGGTTGATCTTGATGCGAAGGTCCGCTTGAGTGGGATTAAGGCGCTTCAGTCGGTTGACACAGATCATGGTCGAGCAAGGGAATTGGTCGTCAAAGGCTCTTCGTCGAAAGATCTCCAAATTCGCAAAGCGTGTGTTGATTTGTTGCCACGGCTGTTCGGCGAAGAGGTGCTACGAACAATGGCCATGGACCTGCTCAAGACCGAGACCGATGCCAGCATCATAGCCTCGCTGAAGGAAATGGTCTTTGACGCCTCGATTGAAGGAACAGAGGCGCAGAAAAACGCCCAGCTCGCCCCAGCTCCAGCCGTCCCTGCCATCGACCGGGAAATCGCAGAAGCTCATGGTGTTCAAATTGGTCTGGACCCAATGCGACCAGATGCCGAGGCCGTGGAAAAGGCGGCGAAAGAAAAGGCTGCAGCAGAGGCTACGGCGGCGCAACAAGCGCCAGGTGCTTACCGTGCAGTTTCTCAAGACGAAATGATGGGATACGACGAGGAATTCGTCGATGAAGAGCCTGAAACAGATGATGAATACTTCTGATTTCTTGCAATCGTTGCCCTATCGTTCACTCTTTTGTTGTCGGCATGGTTAAGAAGGGAGCATCAATGGGCGGCTTGCTTAGAGGTACTTACGATGAGTTCAGGTGCATTCAACGATAAAGAAGAACAGTTCGACCGCTTGTGGGATGGAATCACTCCCAAGGGGATCAACCGCAACAAATCACTCAAGTTCCGACAATACATTCTCGAACATGTTCGCCAAACCAAGCGTCCTATGAACCGTGAAAATGCACGCAAGTACTGGATGGGCATTCTTCAACAAGAAATTAAAGAACGCGACAACTACTGATTCCACTCGATTGGGCTGCCACCGTCTCGGCGACCCACTCTTAACACCGAGACGGAGATGATACCATGTTCACCAAAACCCGCTTCGATTCATGGGACCTACCAGCATCTTTGTTGCAAGGCCTCGCCGATCTTGAATGGACCCATGCTACGCAGGTCCAGAAAGACACGATTCCCTTGGCTCGCCGTGGCCTTGACGTCATCGGACAAGCTCGAACAGGATCTGGTAAAACCGCAGCTTTTGGTCTCCCTATCCTTGAGCATTGCCAACCAACAGGAAGTCTTCAAGCACTTATCCTGACCCCTACACGTGAACTTGCAAACCAAGTCGCTCAAGAACTGGTCGCACTGCAAGGCACCACCGGTCTTTCGATTCAAACCGTCTACGGCGGCACTGACCTCGAAAAGCAAGCCCGTTCCCTCGGCGACGGTGTTGACATCATCGTCGGCACCCCTGGTCGTGTGATGGACATGAGCGAACGAGGTCACATTGATCTGGCAGCCGCTCCATTGTTTTGCCTCGATGAAGCAGACCGAATGCTGGACATGGGTTTCTTCCCAGATATCATGTGGGTTATGGAGCGAATGACCAGTCGAACACAGACCCTCCTCTTCTCAGCCACCTTCCCTCAAGAAATCATTGACACAGCAAATGAATTCATGAACGATCCTGAATTTGTCCTCACCAACACCGAGGAACTTGATATTCCTCCGATTGACATGTACAGCGTTCGAATCGGCCGAGGCAACAAACTTTGGGTCCTCGGACGCTTGCTCGCACGGATGACTGGCGAAGACCAAACCATCATCTTCTGCAACACCAAGCGCATGGTTGACTTGGCAGTTCAACGATTGAACAAGCATGGTTTTTCTGTTGAAGGTCTCCACGGAGATTTGAATCAGAACCAACGGGAAAAAATCCTCACTCGCTACAAGGCTGGCGAATTCAAAACCATCGTGGCTACCGACGTAGCGGCTCGTGGTCTTGACGTCGATGGCATCACCCTGGTTGTCAACTACGATCTTCCCGTCGATTTGGATTCATTCATTCACCGGGTTGGCCGCACAGGCCGGATTGGGCGCACTGGCGAAGCATGGAGCCTTGTTTCCCGCGATGATGCCCCTCAACTCTCCAAGATCATGGTGACCTATGGTTTGGACATCACCGAATGCGAAACACCCGAACTTCCAGAAGGCATGACCAACGATGTCGTTAAGCGACAAGATGACTTTGGCGAAACGGCGGATGTTTTCGGATTCGTCACACTCGAATTGTCCATTGAACCTTCACAAGCCGGTTCCTCACGTGCTGTGTCCCAATGGTTCACTGATGCTCTTCGTTGCGATGAAATGGCGATTGGAGACGTTCACTTCGAGGGTGCCTCAACCTTCATCAGCATTCACACAAGCAAGGTTGGACTTGCGATTAAGGCGCTTGAAAAGCGAGAAATGTCCGGCCAGCGTGTTGCTGCCACCATCGTCGAGTGATTCACTCTTCTTCGCTACGGCTTTTCCACGACCCTTTCTTAGCGGTGTTGTGGCGTGAAGTTTGTGATTTTTCTATAGCCTCATGTTTGCGGACAGAAACTTGCTTCATCGGCCATTTCCCTTCTTCGTCCGGGCGCTGAACTTCGATGCCTCCAACCAAGCCTGCAAGCAACCCAAGGGCGGACAGCGACCAGGCATAACCGATGGCATCGTCCCATCGATTTTGAGCTTGTCCGCATTCTGATGTGATCAAATCAAGCATGTTACAGGTGTCGAGGGTTGCCTTCGCTTCCATGGCCTCCACATTGCTGGTTACATTGTAAGCCCCCGCTGCAATCAAGACACCGGCCAAGATCACCAAACCGAGCTGTTGTTTAGCCCAGACCTTACGAAACACAAGCCGCCATTCGCCAGGGGTGGCCGAAGTTGCATCAAGGGTGCGAGCAGGCCCGCCAACGCGCCAGAACCAAATCAGCCACATACCAATCAACACCACGAGGAAGCCCCATTCGTACACGGCAGTATGCCATGTCCACATGCCTGTAAGGCAAGCAGCCTCGTTGGGCATTGACACACAGTCTTGCAAGGCGATTGGATAGAACACAACCAGGCGAAGTAAATTCAACACATAGATGATTGAACACATGACCAGAATCGAGCGGATCTTGATTCTCTGCGGTACACCTTCGGTCATTGCTACGAGCGTTGAAAGGAAAATCATTTCATGCACACCTGCACATTCATCCGAGACATAGAGTGCAATATGATTGAAACTTCCAGGGAAATCAACATGGTTCAATTCAATGCGTGTCATCCATCCATTGTGCATGCCGAGGGTCGCTGCCCCTTCGCCGTAAAGCAGGTTGGTGAGTCCATGCCACAGCCATGCCTCCGAAACCTGAATCGGGGCTAACGTGTCAGAAGGCATGGTCAAGAACCAATAAAAAGCCTCTACGCACAATAGAGCAAGCGGGATCTTTGCATAACGCAGGCCGAGTTGTGCCACTTCAGACCAGTCCAAGTCGTCTGGCTTTTGCGACGAAGTGGCGGTGGACACCATGTTTCAGGGGGTGTGTTCCTCCTCATCAACTTGCGGGACAACGAGCCCCGTGGAGGCCTCATCTACCGTTATGCCGATGTGACGCGTATGGTGCACTTCATACGAGGGGAGGGATTGGGCATATTGTGGTCAAAGTGGAGCAGTTAGACAGCGTGGTACCTCCACGCCCAACCCACCGATTGAATGTGATTGGTTTTTTCTGCCCAATCCCGGTTTCTGAGGCCAAAAAAGTTCTCAAAAAGATGAGCACTGGCAATGTGCTGGAGTTGTTGGCTGATGACCCGGAAACGTTGCATGATTTACCCATGCTGATCGACCGAACAAATCACACTATAG
>Ga0302138_10000095_pt1 | contig 57522 bp, 45 predicted proteins | sample CBN3_321_MG_FD_203110 | JGI IMG/M metagenome (GOLD analysis project Ga0302138, IMG submission 203110) | Marine microbial communities from Western Arctic Ocean, Canada - CBN3_surface | ecosystem: Environmental > Aquatic > Marine > Oceanic | place: Canada: Western Arctic Ocean | collected 2017-09-15 | reverse complement strand
GACAGTCTTTTTCCACCTCCTGATGGTTCATCTTCTTCGATAAACACGACGCCACCGACGACACCTGGAGAATTCAAGTTTGATGATTTCAAGTTTGATGATTTTGGAAAAAGCGAAATAGATCAACCAACTGTTCTCAGCGCCCTTGACGAGGTTCCCAGAGATTTGCTCGTGCGCGACTTGCACGCAAAATCCATCCTCGATTTCGTACTCGAATGTGCGGGTAAAGGGTTGAGTGGATCATTACATGTATACGGACAAGTTGGATCCGGGAAAACAACGACGATAGAAAAAGTTCTTCAAAGCTTGACGGCTTTCGGGAACGTCAATGTCACAACCACTCACAGGTGCGATGCTACATTCGATGTAAAAAAACTAAGAAACTGCTATGACGAATCGAAAACCAATGTTTTTTTTCTAGACGAGGTGGAGCATATGAAATCCGCGGCGTGGATCGAGTGTCTTCAATATGCATATTCCAATCATTCAGTGATCATATCAGCCGGGAACAAATGTTTGGGTGAAATATTTCAGAAGTATGCACAACGCCAGGAGGCGCCGCCACCTCATGAGCTGTGCTTCAAAGCATACACTGCCCTGGAATTAGAGGTGTTGTTGCGACAACGACTATCGACAGTTGGATATAAGGTATTGGAAGACAAAGTCTTCGAGATTATTTGCAAGAGAAATGCAAACCTAAAAGGAGATTTGAGGAGATTGCTGGATAATTGCTCGGTCGCAATTCGTAAACATTCGGACAAAAACAACTCGGTACCCCTCGCGTTATTTAAAGAAGACACGAGGCCTGCTATTGATGATATTCCTGCCAAACAGAGGGTGTTGTTAACGTTTTTTAAAGATAGTGGACTACAAAGTTTTACAAGGAAAACGCTATATGAACAGTTGAAGGGCAAAAAAACATTCCCGTGGAATACTTCTGATTTCAAGCAAGTGGTGGAAGGATTGCAAACGCAAGGGTTTCTGTCGGAACACAAAGACAATCTTTGGCTGATTGATTAATTGAACTGTTTTTTAATTCTGATCCTGATTCTGACTCTTCAATGCATCTACCAATTGTGCTTTGTTGCCCTTCACTTGAAGCCCTTTGTCTTTCATCATTTTCCTCAATTCCGCGATTGATTTCTTCTGTATATCGTCTTCGGTTTCGATTTCGATTTCAATTATTTTGCCGGGTTGTGTTTCTGAATGAATCACGTCATCAATCGGAACATCGTCTGAGACCAACCCTTGCTCATCCCCGGTGTCTTCTTCCTTCTCAACAATTTCTTCGACAGATCGATCCAATGGCGCAGTTAATTTGTTCATTATCTCATCTATGTCAACAGAATCGACTGATACACAGTCGACATCTGTAAAGTTCATATCAAACCCAACAACATGGGGCGGGGGGCTTATACTTTGTGGATTATGAACTTCTTCTTGCAGGTTTGATACGTCCTTCTTTAAAAGGAGCAGTTGTCGTTGTACAGAAGATACCATCCTGTAAACCAAGAATCCACCAACAATGAAGACGACGATCGCCAACATATTTTGGTAATTTGGTTGTTTGATTTTTAGTGGAGGTATTGTAGGAGTCCTGAAAGAATGCTTAGGCATCTTCATTGATTTGAATTAAGCATATAAAATTTGGGATCGTCGACAACCGCGATGTGCGTGTGAAAAACGTATGGTTCCGCATAGTTCTGTAGTATTTTAACAGCCGTATGAATAATTACACCCCTGACGTTGAATAATAAACCATTTGAATACCAAGCTTATCAATAAACGATTCGCAAACCTTGCACGGCTTGCTATACTTCAACGGATTGTCCATTGAATCTGTACCAATCCTGACAACCAACAGCTTCGACTGTTTTAATTCTGATTTCTTCAATAGTTTTTTCGCTTTCATCAACGCATTGACCTCAGCATGTATGCTCGTCAAAGGAAATGGTTCGACCGGTTTATTATGTCCCACCGCGACGATCTTATTTCGAAATATGACGACGCACCCGTGTTTTTGTGTCATCGGTGATCTCTTTGCTTCTTCGATTGCTACCGATACGAACTCTTTTAGTCGATTCCCAGACGTGATCGCGAAACCACAATCTGAACCATAATATTTAGACGGGACCAGATCTTTGTTCACACAAGGTAAACATACGTGCTTCGAAGCGGTCATCGTGTTCGTACTGTGCGCAAGTATTTGTGGCGTCAATATCTTTCTGTCTCGTTTTTCATTCATTCTAATTCATTCTACAAAAATGACTTAAAAATTCGTCTCCTATTTAAGGAAGAAAAGACCATGTGCGATGAAAAACATATCGTTCGTGCATTTGATACAATAAACGACATGTTGATTGACAGAGGTTTGATTCAATCGAATGATCGACAGAAGATAACCGAACATGAGGTTAAAACCATCGATGAAAACATATTTGCCATGCAAATCAAAGGCACGGGCAAAGACGCCAAAGAAAACTGTGTCACGATTTGGTTTTACAATCATCACAAATTCTCAAAAGATCTATTCAGTCCTTTCATCGACACATACACAAACACCTGCGACGAACACTTGATTTTCGTATACAAGTCAAAGATAACAACGCAAAACGAAAAGTTTTTGAAGAAGAATTGCCAAGGCGGCGAGAATTCTAAGATAAACTTTAAGAAATTCGAAAAATTCTGCTTGAAAAATTTACTCTTCAACATCGTTTCACATGATCTAGTTCCTAGACACGAACTGCTCGATGCCAACGAAGCCAAAGTGATTTACGACAGGTATTCGATAAAAGATAATCAGAAGATCATCAAATTCCCTCTGATAATTACCAAAACAGATCCCGTGGCAAAGTATTACGATTTCAAGGCCGGTCAGTTGATTAAGATTACAAGAACATCCTCGTCTATAGGCGAGGCTACTTCTTTCCGATTTTGTGTATGAGATCGCGATCTATTTGACGCAATTTTTCGTAAAACTGTAAGACGGACTTTTTGATGAGAAGTTTCGAAAAATCAAGACCCCTCAAAAACAATCCTTCCAATTTCTTTATGCGAGACAAAGCTACATAGATTTGACCCGCTTCAAATATGTCCTCCCCACAGTCAACTATCGCAAAATCCAGACTACACCCCTGAGACTTGTGTATGCTCAGAGCCCAGCTTAGATTTAATGGAATACTCATGTGTGTATATCGCTGCCCGAATGCTTCGAAATCGATTGAATGCTGCGTCACTTCCATTTTCCTTCCATTGTGAAATCGAACGATCGGAAATCCACCTTCACTGAAATCTATCACTATTCCAGTCGATCCGTTCACTATCTTGTTCTTCGAATGCATGTCAACATTCGCGGTGCATATCACTTGGGAACCAATTTTCAGTCGCAAGGTGGAGTCGCGAAAAGAAGCGACCGTGTTGCACTTCACTATTGAATTTTGCTTTTCGACGTCCAGTATTGCCCCGGTTGTTTTATTTGCGACCATCGAAGTGAACACGTGCTCCTTCGTCGTCAACTCTGAATTGAATCCTTCGTTTATACGGTTGACTTTTGCACGTGTCGGATATAGCTCCGTGGGCCGTATCTCACCTTCAGGAAAAACATCGACTCGACGTTCCAACTGCTTCTTTGTTTTTTGACTTATCCTCCCGTTTCGTATGTCACTGAGTATAGAGTAGTAAGCATTATCGTCTTGCTGCCGGAAATTCGTTGTCAATTCGAATTGATTCTTCCCGAACAGCAAGTCCCATGTTTCAGATTTGAAGCAAAAAGACCCACAGTCTCTTCCTTCCGATATTGGAGGTAGTTGGAAAAAATCCCCGGAAAACACTACTTGTATGCCTCCAAAAGGGAGATCACTGTTCCGAACTCCTTTCGCTGTTTTGTCCAACAGTTCGAATACTCTTTTCGAAAGCATGCTGACCTCGTCCACGAACAGCACCTGGCAGCGCCTCCAATTCTTGCTCCACATTTTGTGTTTTTTGATTCTCTCTATGATTTTGTCGTCGTCTTCGTTCGCGATGCCTATACCTGCCCAAGAAGCTAACGTTTTCGCGTTTTCGTGAATCAATATAGCTGCACATCCGGTCAAAGCGGTGATCACTCTCTCCGGTTCTTTCAGTGCAGTTGATTGAATCAAATCTCGAATGAGGTGTGTCTTTCCCGTCCCTGCAGCACCTGTGAGAAAAAGAGACTGTCCACTAAGGAAAACGGATTTGATGTGCTGTTGGTCACTCGATAGATCTAGATCACTCATAAAGCTTTTACATTACAATCCTTTATATTATTCTCGTCGCAGATCAGTTTAGTCAAGTTTAGTCAAGTTTTTCGAAGTTTTTCTACTTTTCGACCAATGTATACTATCGTGAAATTCATAAAAAGTCTGACATGCAGATTACATGTCCATAAAGGACAAGCACGACTTTCTGCTAATCTCGACCTACCTACCTGGCGACACTGTTTCAAATAATGATAGCGACGTGGTTGAACGGTGGTTGTGACGCACCTGATAGGAGCCACGCGTCAGGCATATTGAAGCGCGTGTCATCAAGCGAATACGATGACCTGCTCTGTCGCGATAAAAAAAATATAACAAATGTCTCAAATGTCTCAAATCTTCCGAAAAGGCGAAAGAAAAATGTGAATTTTAGCGAAATAATTTCTTGCGAAAAGAAACGAATGATTCAGCAGGATAACTTGCGACAAGATGTCGTGTCGTATTTCAAGCATAAAGAAGATTACTTATATTATCTAAGCAACTTTTCACTTCAATTACAAAGACGAGCCGCGTGTGGTTACATGGACACAGAATCACCTGCTGGAATTTCCAAGGATCAAAGAAAGAAAATCATCAAATGGCAATTCGAGGTCGGACACAGGCTAGCGATGTCAAGCGAAGAAATCATGGCCGCACTGTGTCTATTCGAACGCTGTTTGTCTCACAGACAATACAAATATCGCGAAGCACACATGGTGTCTGTTATTTGTCTTGCTCTGAGTTCTAAATTAGGTGATCTTCGAGATAACTCGGAAACCTGCATCGATGCCCTATACAATAATTCGATTCATGTTCACGGTTTTACAAAAGACAAACTCATCCATGCAGAAACGGAAGTCATGATGTTGCTGGATTTCGAACTCGTTCAACCAAATACCGCTACATTTGTTGTTATTTTCCTGGACGAACTTGGAATCATGCAAAAATCCATATACGATATGTGTTGCCTGCTCGCAGAAACGTTCGCCGTAGAATACGAAAGCCACCAGTATCTGTATTCGACTGTCGCCGAAACTGTCGTCAGAATCGCCATTAAGTCACTGAATGTGAAGTGTGAAAACGGTGAGTTCTTCAAGCTCTTGACATCGAATCCTTGCTGCACCAAGTGCCTTTTCGACATCAAAAAATGCATATCGTCATGCTCTGACGAAAGTATCTTCGAAACATATCACATCGCATCTAATACTGTCTTGGATTTCAACGTCCCTATAGCTGCTTGAAATAAAAAACTTTGAACATCCGAAAAAAATAACATGAGTGAAAATTTGGATAAACCTAAAAAATCTATTTAGGAGGAGGAAGGGGTTTTTCTTTGGAGACCCGGTGCTTCTGCTCTCAGGTACACAGCTGTTAAAATACTACAGAACTATGCGGAACCATACGTTCCAACACCACCACTGTTCTAAAATAAGATTTTGACGACACATACTGTATCGTCGAAGGAGGTTAGCCTGACCCCCTGAAGTCGACATTTACCCGCTTTCGCCGTCCCAACCGATCCCCACTGCCCGGCCGGTACACACACCATACCCATATGACGCTACTATCGTGCCATGGAGACCTTTCATACGCTCCCTTGTAAGCTTCGTTAGAGTGTTAAAAGATCTTGCTTCTATCCACGAACAACCAAAGACATCTGAAAATTCAAATAAAGCGCTTTCATCACGGTACTGCACGACGGCGTTTGATGTAACGTAGAAGGCGCATTGAATTCATCCGATAATCTAGAATTCATGCACTGAAGACATGCACCGAAACGAAAAATAAAAACAATACACGTCGTCGTATAGCCGTTTATCGTCATGTAATTTCACCACTGCGCTCCTCATAAACAAGGACCAGGCGAGGCGCTCGTTTTGAGCTGCTTTTAACCGCCACTTCGGCGTAAAGTCCGCCACGATGGCCGAACCACCACCTTCCGTGATCGTTATGTACGTACTTTCACCACTGCGCTCCTCATAAACCGCTAGCCAATAGGAGCACAGCAAGGCACACCATGTCACACGTGAAGGACCAGGCGAGGCGCTCGCTTTGAGCTGCTTTTAACCGCCACTTCGGGATAAAGTCCGCCACGATGTCACCCACCACGTTCCGCACTACGCTCAAAACTCCAAAACGATTTATCCCTGGCAAGATTGGCTTACAACTGCTAAACCCTACGCACTTATATAACGGTTTCTCTCGACAAGAGGTCGTTTTTCAAAATTAACACGAACACCGATTCCAAATAGATTCAAAACCGCCTTGAGTCGTGTATAACTCATGGTTGCAAAAACATTTCATGCACACGGCGTTTGAATCTATCAATTTCGGGCGTTTCAACACTGTTTTGCCGTTTACTTGTTTAATTATCCGTGTAACATCGATATAGGACTTCAATATGGTCGAGGGTGGCTTTGTTGACTTGCAACAGTTGACAGTATGAACACGGCATGTTACTTTTATTTTCACGGACCTATATGGCTAGCTAGGGCTAGTTTTTGTTTTTTTTATTCTTTTTTATTCTTTTTTATTTTTTCGTTTTTTCGTTTTTTCGTTTTTTCGTTTTTTCGTTTTTCAGATGTCTAAATCTTGTCCTCACAAACAAACAAACCCTTACATAATTCCAGATCCGCACGCGATAAGCAGTCGGGATTTAGTGTAAATTCGGATGGACCCTAAAGAAATGATAAAATATATTGGAAATTAAGGGACTAGACTAGACGATTATGGGATTGTCCGAGTTGTTCTCCATATACCGAGATTTCCCATCGTACAGGCCGCTAGGGTATCGTACGGCGACGGAACGACGACTTCTCCAGGTGATACTTGGATTCTACGGTATCTGATTCAGCTGTTAAAATACTACAGAACTATGCGGAACTAGACGTTTTTGCCACTTTTTGTCGATTCTTGATCTCACTGATCTCGTTGCTCGAGCCTATGAAGACAATCGCGAAGTCTCATACTGTCGCTGCTGCTGTCGTCGGATAAAATGGCCGCGAAGGTTATAGGTACCGCGAGGATCACGATCAACATTATCAGGGATCCACAGGCGTAAAAAGCCAAGTTCGCGCAAAATACGAGCTTCCCTAAAACGGTCATGGCTGAGTGCGGATTTGCGCAGCAAATAATGACGCGATGTAAGTATGTCAGCTGTGTTTTGATTTGGGAACGTACATTATATCGTTTTTGGAATTTTTCAGAGATACTGATCCACATTTCAGGTGAGTCTTGAGCACTTTCCTCATTTGTTGTATATTGTCGATCTTTTTATTATTGACAGTCGATATGATGTCCCCTTTGCTGAAAATGTTCAAATCGTTGACAAAAGAGTCACTCGAAATATTCACAACGATGACCTTGCCTTCCGATTGGTTCTTTTCCATCAAGAAACGAGCTATTTCTGGATTTTTCAGCTCGCGGATTTTTAAGTGATTCAATGATAGATTCATGAAGATCATCCCCGCGAATTGAACATAGTCGACAGCTTTCTTTTCAAATATTGGATAAATTTGTCTTATTGGTGGTTTCATTTCCTTGAATGTGAAAGAATGTTCTTTTTTCATACCGCCGCTGTAGAACTCGATGGTGACTTTCGAGTTGAGAGTGATGTTTGAGAGGAAATTTTTGATGCTCATTTTTTGATTCAGCCACAATGCTTCCATGTTTCCGAAGTTGTCGACATGTATTCCGTTGATTGAGCACAATACATCACCCGCCCGTATTCCAGATTTTACAAAGATTGACGCATCCGGAATATGTGTCACGATTACACCATTGCCTTTATAATCATGGCATTTCCTAAAACCGGAATTTGATTTTTGGTATTCGAACATCAGGGATGGGTAATGGATAAGAGAATGTCGTTGCTGTAGTTCTTTTTTGATGAGTTCTACCCTGTATATGGGAACTGCGTACCCTATATTATCAGCGAGCAGAACCCCCGCGGCATTAATTCCCACAACGTACTCTCCTATCATCAAAGGTCCACCGCTGTTTCCGGGATTAATGGGAGTATCGGTTTGATAAAAGTTTTCTTGTACACCTGACAAGATGCCTTTTGAGATTTTCAAGGTTTCGGTTCCGAGAGGAAATCCGATGGCATATGTTTCGTTCCCGGGCAGCACCCTAGTCGATATTACTTTATCAGAAGCGAGCTTCAACACGTGTTTTACTTTGTAGTTTTTAATTCGAAGCATTGCTATGTCAAAGTAAGGGCATATCCCAAGAATCTCCAAGGGGAATTCCGTCTGACCCTCCGAAGGTATATTGCATGTTACTTTTATTGCGTCTTCGACGACATGTGCGCATGTCAATATACAACCATCCTTGTCGATAAAGAACCCGGATCCACTTGACCTCGAAGGCTTACCCTTGTTCATGGGAGTTATAAAATCGAAATCTTGATTGTACGCGTTTATTCGCACGACTGACTTGTATAAGTTTTTCACGTTCTTCATCTGAATTAAATGATAATGAGATTTAAAAAAATATATTACAGATAGTAACAAATGTACAACATCGCCCCCGTGCTCGTTACCATATTCACATTGGCACTAGTTTCCTCGACGTCATTATGGGCCGCGTACAACGACAAGGGTATCAGACACGTTCGCCATCAGTCGGACAAGATGAATCAGAAAATCATAAACAGTAGTGAGCTCACGAAGCAACAGATCATTCAACTGATCAATCGAGTGAACGAGAATGATGTTAGAATTCTGCAGCAACACAAGGACATAAAACAGGAGGTAAAGAAAACAGTGCAAGATACGAAGAGTATGAACGAAGACATAGATGCGAGGGTAAGAGGGTTCAAGAACATCACAAATGCGAATATTGTCGGTATGACAGACGGGCTGCAAACAAATTACAATGTCATGAACAGGAGGGTTGACGATCTCACGGGAAACTTCTCCGACTACCGAATCAAGAACGACATCAAAATAAACGAATCCAAATTCAATAACAGCAATCTTTCTGAAATGAACTCCCAATTGACGAGCGATCTAAATTCGTTCAAAGCAACGACCGTGAGTGGATTGCAAAGTAACAACGACTATGCGAGTGATTTAAACAAGAATACAGTGAAATTCATCGACACTAAGTTTAATTCGTTCATAGGAAGCAGTGTCAACATGGACGACAAAGCCACGGCGGTTTTAAATAACATCCGCGAACTCACGGACAAAAAGTTAGTCTCAGTAGAATCAGACTTTAAAAGACAGGATGCGAATATTCGATCGACGATCACGAATATGGAAAACACGTTTAAATCTCAATACATGCGATCCGATGAGTTTGAAAAACAACTCAATAAAACATATTTCGCCGATAAACCCGATTTCGATAACCTCAACAGCTTGATAGCGACCACCTCTCAAAATAAGAATGGAATATTTGGAGCCGAGAAACGAATGGACGCCAATGATTTGAAGCTCACTTCTATATCAAACGAGTACCTGAAGAAATCGGACGTCCCGCAACAGATCAACAAGGCCATGCCATCAACAGACATCTACAAAGACTTCAAAAATCAAGAAGACGAATTACAGAGAATCTCTAAGCGAATTACCACTAATGTAGATACGATTGACAAGAATAATAAAGAATTGAAGGAGATGTTAAAAAGCATCACCGGGTTGGACGGAAGTATTTCTCTGAACGACTTACAGGATAGAATCACTAAGAATGCGATCGCGATTGAAAGAAACACTACCAAAACTAAGCTCGAAATACTTCAACAGATCAAGGCGAACAATCAAGACATTGACAAAAAAATAGTTGAAAACAAGATTCAAATCGATGCTAAGATATCGAACGAAAAAGACCCATACAACAAGGCCTTCGTCGAGTTGATGGACTCCGCGAACTTATCTATGAAGCTCAAAAATTCGGAGTTGGAAGTGAATGCAATGAGTGCGGAAAATGTTACGATCGGCCAAGAGCTCATGGTACAAGGAGTCAAGTTCTCTTCAGTCATGAATGATCTCAAACGAACCGGCATCATAGGTGACTCCGGGGTCAAACCCGTCACCTTTCCTGTTTATTCGAGGGATTTTAAATCACTTGATAAGATTGTTCCGAACAAATCCATGCGTTTTGAACCGAAAACTGATCTCGAGATGAAGGACAATGTTTTCAGGATGGATGGAACACAACTCGAGCTTCAAAACGCGCTGGTTAATGCCAATGACACGGATATATCCTGGAGAAAAGCCGACAACAGTGTGACTCTGAATGGAAGTGGGGTGAACTTTAATGACACTAAAATACAAGTTAACACGTTTGATAATCTAAAGAATTCGCGCGACGAGACGCTTTCTAAGTTCGTTGATAACAGAATAGAAGAAACTCAAAATGCTAGTGAAGGTGGACTTTCCCAAAAAGTAAGACAAATTGTCAAAGATTCCCCTGCGGGATTTGAGGCGAAATCACTCATGACTCCTTACTTGTACATCGGTAACCCCAATGAGAAAATCAATGTAAAGAGCGAAATCGATTCGATCAAACAGAGCATTACGAATTTCCGAGCCGAAAGCGGCGCGAGACAAAATGCCGTGTTTTATAGCAAACAAGATCCAGATGACCTCCATAAAGAGATCAGACGAGATATGATCGACAACTACGATAAATATGTTCCTGAAAATGCACTATTCAAAAAAATCACCACTGACATTTTAGAGGTCGAAAAGATAAACTTGAAAGCAGATTCTATCAACAACATCAATTTTAACGGGACGTCGCTGTCGGATGCTCTCGATAAAAGATACGAGTTAAACGGCACCTCTGCAATAGCCGAGGGTAAATCGAAAAAGTCTGTGTCAAACGTACAGGTTGACGCTGATGCAAATCATCTCATAGTGAGCTTTCTCGATCCCGATGTCCCGCCTGCTAAAGTGAAATTACCCAGCACACCTCTCTCACTGCAAACTGTGACGATTGATAAGAATGAACTCGTTTTGCATTACACCAACGGTAGGAAACAATCCTTACTCTTGGACTTGGACTCATACGCGAGAAAGGAGGCGGTCGACCAAATGTACGCAAGAAAATCGCTCGAGGATGGGAGTAAAGTCGTTCATTTGAGTGAAGATAGTAAAAGCAGATTGGACGCGATCGTTTCAGATGACACAATACAGAAATTAAAAGACTTTGATCCGCAGACACGTGTCGCCACCCATGAAACAGAATTGACTGGCGTGAAGTCCAGGCTCAAAACAATGGAGCAAAAGTCCGTGGGTTGGGACATGGGCGCGGTACAAATCAAATCCCAAATTAATCTCGCGACAATAAACGAATATACAAAGGCAAATAAGACTGATAACTTCATACGATTGAATGATAACGTCGCGTTGCGAGCAACTGGAAATCGCTTACAGATGTGCCGCAATCTAGACGGAAAAGAAGGTCCATCTGACGCAGCATATGACGCCGATGCTAACTGTGTTGATATGTGGACTACACTTGACATTAAACCAGATGACAACATCAAAATACAATAAATGGTTTGTGGCGAAACTCTCTCGGCTAGATCAAAAACAATAATAAAATGGAAACAATGGGTCATGCGCCTGCATGTGGCGAATTTAAATGTCATTCTAAAAAAATGCAAGAACCATACGACCTTTACATCATTCACGACACCTCTCTTTCGACAAGAAAAGAAAATGTCGAACATATTCAGCAAAGATTATCTAAGTGCACCTGCATCGGAAGTGTTGTGGTGATAGACAACATGAATCGTAAGGAGCTATCTTTATCGAATGTAAAGAATCTGCTCCGACTTGAGAAACCCGACACACAAGATGACGTAGAACTCCTATTTGAAAAATTCCAAAGACCATTGTCCTTACAACATGTGTCAAATTACCTGAAGCACGTGTCTGCTCTCGAGCGGATTGCCAAGAGCGGGAGATCCGGAATCGTCGTTGAAGACGATGCCATTGTCAGTGATGACTGCGAGGAAATTCTCCAAAAATATATGTCAGATGCAAAAAATCAAGTGGAAAAAGGTGTCGTCTTTTTCGGGCAACCGTTTCAACGTAGTCCGGATACAACATTTGAACCAATCAAAAACTTTAACGACGACACCATGACCCTTTTACCATCAGTCGACAGTTACCTCGTCGATCCGGAAACCGCAAAAGCAATGATTCCGGATCTACTTCCGATAGTACATCAAACGAACATCGCGTTTTCTCTTTCGATTAACAGGCTTCACTTAAATGCAAGGAAGATGTTTCCGAACGCATTCATCGATGGTTCAAAAGTCGGGAAATTCACGTCATCAATAAACAGTAATAACATTCTGACTTTCAATAGTAAGTATAACACTCTTTACAGAATGATCCAAGATGATACAGTCGACTTGAAGAAATTCGATGAAATCTACGCCTCTGCTGAATTCAACGAATCACCTGATATGATATATGTAAAAGCGCTTTCTTTGCTCAAAGCAGGTGATCTAATGGAGTCAAAAAAGTTATTTGACATTGCGTACAATAAATATTGCGAGGACAATTGCTCATTGAACAAGAGTTCATCCTTCATGTGTAACTATCTGAAGTTCTTTAAAATTTTCCAAACTTGAATCGCATCGCATTGTTTTGATTTGATTTGATCTGATCTTATCTGATCTTGAATCATCGTTTTTTCACTTCTATTGTTTGGTCAACATGTTCATCCTCATCAAAAAGTTGGCATCGTAAATTGTCATGCGAGTTGTTGTATATGTGACCACCTTCCTCGTATGTGAACTCGAGTTCTTCTAAATTAGAGAGCGAATGTGAAGGATGTACTCTGATAGAGTATCGTTCAGTGTTTTCAATCTCGAATTTCTTTGAATAATATATGTTTCCATCCGCCCATTCTCTACTCCACATTTGTTTGCCGTGAATTTTCTCGTAGTTCTTGTAGTAATCTTTGAACCATACATTGAAAAGTAAAACGTCGGTCTTTTTGCAAAAGATTCCTGTCTTATCGTATGATAAATCTCGAAAAGATCCCCTGAAAGCGGCCTTGGTAGAGTGCTGTTGCATACAGTGATGAAACAAATACGGTCCGGTGTGGTATAAACTTCCAAACGAAACTCTGTGATTAATTTTCGCTTGGAATCGTTTCACACACTCCGATATACATTTCAATAAATCTGGTTGCTTACTGCAAGCGGCAATCACGCAATTTTGGTAGGCATTCGGTATTCTGTCTTGACACAGATAAAAAGAGTCTTCTGGTTCAATCATATCCCGCCATGGTATTCTTTGTATCATTTTACAATCCATGTATATGCCGCCTTTTATGTATAGCCAGCAATATCTGAAAAGGTCAGCCTTGAATGCTCCACTCACCAATCCATCATACGTGTCAAGTACGTCGTTGTCGAAATGTTCGACTATAAACCTTTTTCTATCACGGGCATTGAAAAATTCATAAACGTATTCTGGATTCAACATCTGGATGTTCAGTATTGTTTTAAAGTGCATACAAGTTGTCACACGTTGGTTCAATGTTTGACAAATGACACGGGGTATTTTTTGTTCGTTGAGTCCAACTGCGAAAACTTTAAATGGTATGTCGTATTCACTCTGACACACGAGAGCATTGTCCATCGAGAACAACAACTCGACGCTTTCAGACTCTTCAAGCGAATGTATCTGCACTTTTACTTTGCATGGGCTATTATCGTCCATCCTGAGCCCAATTATGCGAATGTTGTGGAGACCAATATGAAATACATTCAAAGATACATCTGCACTACTCGTACATTGATATGTGAATTTGTTTTTCAAAACAGCAAGAGTAGAAAATGCATTGGACGATTTCACAACGAACGCAGCGTCAACCCTTTTGTATAAATACACTCCATTCATGTTGCCGAGTTTAGCGAATCCTTTTAATCGATCACTGTCACAATTGAAAGTTGTCAACAAAAACCCATTAATCGCGATGACGTCAATAAAGCTTGCTATCATTCGTTCGTTGCAATTCGTAAACGCGAGTTCACATTTTCCCATCTTATGGCTAAACATTTCATGGCTTTCTACGTCGACGGGGGATACTTTTGATTTGATTCCAGCCGAACTCATTAAGCCATATCTTAAAACATCAGCATTTTGAACGTTGTGATAAAATATTGTTTTGTGCGATTTTATATTGAAAAAAGGCAGAAGCTCACCGTATGAATTATCCACATACAATATTGCCTCGCAATCAAGGCCGTATCTGTGATACATGCTATCTAGAGTATCGTACATGCCATAACTGTTCTTCAAATCATCTTTTGTCCTTATCATGGGCAAGTAATTACTATCTGACAGCATTTTTTTAGTTCCGCAAACGCGGTCAAAAAATAGGCTTAAGGGAATATCGTGAATACCGTATCAGTATCAGCGTACTGATGAGTTTATTGGGATTGCACAAACCGACCAAATTCGCGGACTTTAAAGGTAATCTATGTCAGATTCGAGAAATCAGGGCGTTTCTTCAAAACCCGCACAATTTGATGATCGTATCAGGAAACTTGGCAACTGGTAAATCAACACTCCTCGACATCATCGAAAATGACTTGAAGGAAAGCGTTGAAATATTAAGGCTCACTAGTCACGCAAACTACAACAAAGACTTTATGAATTTTACGACAAAAAGATCTATTGAAAACCTGATATTTGCAAAAAAGAAGTTGATATTAATCGACGACATTCACCTGATGGATAAAGCATTCATCTCACTACTGAAAACGAGTTCGGTGCCCGTGCTGGTCACCTGTCAATCAAAGGAAGATGTCAAAATACAGGAATTGCGCAGAAGTGTAAAACTAGGTGCGAAGTATGTAAAACTCAATCGCATTTCTTTGACCGACTGTTTACTATTGATCACTGAATTAGTTGAAAAAAATGAGTTGGAACACATATATGACTGTGACATAATCATAAAAACCATCAACGAACACAAATGCAACATAAGAGCCATTCTTCAGTCATTGGCATTTGGTACTACTGGTAAAGGAAACACAGGGGAATCGGGTCCTGGCGATAAATTCATGGGTAACTTCATGGACATGAACATTTATGAATTGACAGGATACTTCTGGAAACATCGAGTTTGTGATAAATTCATATCCATGAATTTGACCGGAATAATCAGTTTTGTCACATACGAAAACGCACTCTCATTGTTTCATTTAAACAATCGAGAACCAAAGAATTTAAAAACCTATAAGGACTTGTTAAGAATCCTCATAGAAAATGACGACCAACGATTAGATTACTTAAACGAAAGCAAGTACATAAACGATTATCTACTTAATAAACGTCTCAATACATTATGTCTTGATTCCGAGTTGAAAACATTAGATCAGATGAAATTCACGACTGTATTCAACAAGCTTTCTATCAAGTCCGCTTTTAGCAAAAAAATTAATCTCCATGTACAAACAAATGATTTGTATTGCGACCCCAATGTAGACATCGTTGTCGGAAATGTCGACGGTGGCCATGAAATTGAAGCTTTGTACAAAAAGATCGCAGAGGACTTCAAATTAACTTAGATTTTGTTCATCTGATCTTTTGCGAACTCATAAGTGATCCTCTTCATGGGGCAAGCATTCATTTTCTTCAATAGCTTTCGAATAAGCTTCTTCGATGATTTGCTGTCTGATTTCGCGAGTTTCTCGGCAATGTATGCTTTACAATCTGATGACAGTTGCTTTGTGAATCCCATTTTGGATCGTTCTTCTCGTAACATCCTGAGAACATCGTCACCACTCCCAACTCCGGCACGGCCGCCCATCATTCCAGCAGGGTCGCCCATCATTCCAGCAGGGTCGCCCATCACGGGAGGCGGCGCGCCCATCCCAGGACCGCCCATCCCTTGCACCGCGCCTCCGTGTTTCCCACCTACTCTGATGTGATTCTGATCTGGCCTCGTGTTAAGGTTAAAACTAGCATTAGATTGTTTTTGGAGATCACATTGTCGTCGGACTGATTCGCAATCGGCCATTTGTGTATTACAATCCTTAAGCGCCGCCTGTAAACGAGTCGCCTGGACTCTCAATGTTTGTGATTCAGCCTCGGTGGCTTGTTTACTGGCCAAAAGACCTTTTGCTGCATCGAGTTGTAGCTGCAGAGCCGCCAGTTGCAGCTGCAGAGCCTTCGCCTTTTCAGCAGCAATCTGCTGGGGTGTTTTTTTTTCTGGTGGACAGCCACTCGGCAAAGATGCACACGGTCTTCTAGGTAGTGATAATACCATTCTTATTGTTAAGAAATATAAAATATTCGTCGAATATCTCTATTTGCTAGTCAAGACATTTACCTTCAATACGAAATCTTTATCAATGGTCATCTGTATTTTATTCTGGTCGACTAAACGTTTAATTTTACGCCCGATCTCGAGGTTGTCTTGATACACGGCCTCGTTACCAGACGACGGCAGTTTGGGCATGAATAACATGAATGCCGTCATTTTCTGCTGATACGAAAGTCGCTTGTCTTGTATCATGTGTTTTATGTGCGGTGGAATGCTATCCATCTTACTCGAACTGATCGTTAAAGCCTTAAATGCCTTTCATTTGTATAAACGTGACATTGGAAACCGACTTAAGGCTTACTTGTGATCTATACTCAATGACAAAATTTACAAAGAATAAAAGGCAGTGTAACTACAAGGTAACTTCCACAACTTTAGATTTACGACACAAAAGTCAAATGGAAGAATTTCAAGATTTACAAAACCAACTGCATGGATATAAAGACGATATCGCAGAATTGAACGTCAGACTAGACGCACTTCGTTTAAAGCCGAAAACAGATTTGAACGACGCTGAATTACTGGATATAACTGACTTAATCGACTCTATCGATGATACACAGGGTAAGATTGACAAGATCAGTGGAAACGAAGACGAGATCGATTACTTTACGAAGACGGGGAACGTTTTGTTTGAATATTACTCGTTGTTAGGCAACAGCAATAATATCAATGCAGGTACAAGGAAGAGTAAAATAATTGATTCGGCAAACGCAACAAAACGTTGTGTTGTCGATTTCTTTACGAAAAAGAGTGCGCAATCAAATGTAGAATCGACTGCGACGGTAGCCATTTCAAATACCAATGCTAAACCAAATGCCAAAAACAATGCCAATATTTCAATAAATGAGAACAATAGGGCGGAGCTTCTAGACGAATATTTATCATATACAGATGAGCATTACATAAACAATAAGGTAACGAATAGAGACTCTTCCATATGCGCATTCTGTGGGAATGACGAATTACAATTTTATGTGAATGAATCGATCTATTGTTGCGAGGTATGTTGGACTGTCGAAAAAGTCATTACCGATAACGAGAAACCGAGTTACAAGGATCCCCCGAAGGAAATTAGTTATTTTAGTTATAAACGCATCAATCATTATACAGAGTGGCTCAATCAAATACAAGGAAAGGAGACAACTGATATACCAGAACATGTGTTCGAGGCGATACTTTCCGAATTCAAAAAACAGAGGGTCGTCGACTTAAGTACGGTCACGCGACAAAAGGTGAAGGAAATCCTGAAGAAATTGAAGATTAATAAATACTATGAGCACATACCGTATATATTAAATAGAATAACCGGGAATCCCAATCCTCATCTGTCGTCTGAGCTCGAAAATAAGCTGAAGGAAATGTTTGCACTGATTCAAGTACCGTTCTTACGGCACGCCCCCCTGATCAGAAAGAATTTCTTGAGTTACAGCTATGTCCTGCACAAATTCATTCAGCTGCTAGGGCAAACGGAATATCTCCAATTCTTTCCGTTACTCAAAAGTCGAGAAAAGTTGATGCAGCAAGAGGTCATTTGGCGTAAAATTTGCGAAGATCTCCATTGGCAATTCATTAGGAGTATTTGACAGACTCACCGATCGATACCAATATCACAAAGCAAAGTCTGTGCGACTATCGTATGCGACGCGGAGCATTTCTTTTACTGGACAAGGTACATTGTACAAGTGTTCTTGTATGACACTGTTCATGACCATCATACATTTGCATTCATTCTGAAATTTGAGTAGATGTTTACACATGAGCCCCTGACTGTATTTCCTATACATGAAGTCTGGGCAATCACAAGTGAAATTCAGGACGTCGATCAAATAGTATTGTTTAGGATAAAACACCATGGCCTTTATTATCCGATTATCTTTGGAAATGTAAACAGCTGGTACTTTAAGTGGTACTTTATCGGAAGGTCTGCGGACGACGTTTCTATTGGATTTCCTGGCTTCGTCAATGAAGAATTGTTGTTCTTCAAGGAGCACAGAACCCCATATTTCTATGAATATTTTTCGAAGTATCGATCCATACCGTTTGATGATGTATTCATATGTCGTGAACTGCGTTAAGTATACTTGGATCATGGTGACAAGTATAAATCTGAGTTTTTTCATAGTCACGTCTTGTGCATTCAAATTTCCGCGGTCCCATTCAAAACGATATATCTCGTTTTTCATCTTCAATATGACGTCAAATATCATGTCGGTCGACTTTGTAAAAATCGGGTGAAGATCCTTGTCGTCTATTTTTACATCGGTGTTTGTCACAACTTCTTGATCAACGAGTGTTTTTTCTAACACATAGATGTTATACAATTCATCTAAAATGATTTCGTTCTGTTCACTCGATATGGTCATCTCATCTTCACCGAAACCATCTATTTTTATGCGACATCTGATCAAAGTGCTGTACTCTAGCCTCACGATGAATTCGTCATCCTCATCTGTCACATTCGAAATGAAGTCTTCGTCCATTTTTCAGTCTCTGTTTCGCATTCTATAGAAAAAAACCTAACATTTTTTTAAGTAATTTTTTCATCAAAAAAAATCTTCGTTAAATTTAAAACATGTCTGAACCACAAGCACAACCACAAGTGCCACTAGTACCAGAAATGCAACCGGTACCTGAAGGTACCTACTCTGTTAATCCCCGTCTGAAGTCCGTCACCGAGGCTATAAAGAGTAAACTTCCCACAAAAAATGTTGGCAAAATCGTAATATCTATATTCATAGTGTTCATAGTTGTTTATGTGTTGATACACGTGTACAAACTGTATATGTCTACCTCACTTCAGACGACGACACTTTTAAAGAAACCTATCAGTGTTCCATTCTCCGAGGTTGACATCACGCGAGACGTTCAACTTCCCAAAAATGTCGTAGGAAACCAGTACTCCGTATCATTTTGGATCTATATAGACGGCGTTCCTCCCACCACAAAGGATAAATTCGTATTATCAAGAGGTGTCGTGGAATTCACAATCAACAAAAGCAATGCGTTAGTCGTTGATATTGGGAAGAAAATGACGTACCCTAACTTCCCCACCAATCGGTGGGTGAATGTCGCCTTAGTCGTTGATGAAAATTTGGCTACTTTATACGTGGACGGGAAATTCAGCGAGGCAGAACAAGGTAATTTCCGAGCGATCACCGGGCCGGTGATCATCGGGAAGCCTGATTACAGAGAAAGGATGGATGGATACCTTTCAAAAGTGCAGCTTTTCAACTACGCCCTGACGATCGATCACACACAGATCATATATAAAGCTGGTCCTTTACACAAATCAATTTTGGGAATGATAGGGATACCCATGTACGGATTGCGAAGTCCTTTCGTGAGATTAGACGAAGTAAAAATTGGCGAAGATTAAGGGGCGTTCATAAGAGGTATATTTTTTCTTTTAATTCATAAAATGGATGAATACTACATTCAAAATGATAGGTTTTATGTCAACGACGGTGAGAAGGCAATTTTCCGCCTGTTAAACACGACCATATTGGATTACACAAGCGATGAGTTACGTGTCAAATCAAAATCACTGGATAAACTTATTCCGATTCTTACGAAAATCCAAAGCCAGTACAACTTAGAGAACAGTTTTGTACTAGATAACTTTGGTTTATCGCTAAAAATAAAGTTTGCGAACAGTGACATCAGCCTCAAGGACATAATCGACAAAAGATTTCACTACAATCTCGAATTAGCGCTTTATTGTAAATCTGATAAACAACTCATTTTCAAGATCATAAGAATCACTAATAAGAAATATGTAGACTTTGATTATCCCGAGCCCGATCACTTTGATATCCAGGAAATTCGCAATAGCATTAATTCTAAGGTAGAAGCGTATAAAAATAAATTTTGCGAGTTGACCAAATCTGTGATCGATAGCATGTCTCTACCTGAGCTCATTGATCTCGAAGAAAATCTTTGCGATTTCATCTCAAATAATTAGAATTTTCGATAAATCATCCAATAAAATTTTCTCTTCTAATATAAAAATCAAATCATGACCTTGTTTAGTAAACCATCCTTAAGAATTATTCTTATTTTCCTCGCGTCCAGTGTGTTAGTGTACCTCGCAACAGAATATTACAAGAGAACTATTGCGCAAACCACGGAGGCGTTCGAAGAAACAGAAGCAACCATTGATATCGATTCTGATATTATCAATGACAAGCCTCTGCCAGAGCCTGAACTCAAAACGGAAGTAGTAGGGAAACCCGATGAGAAAGATAAGGACGACGATTACGAGGTTCTTCCTTCTGAGAATGATCTCAATGAGCAATACAGGCCTGTCGATTTCGAAGAGAAGAAGACGAAGAACGATTGCTTCCCCCGCGACAAATTGACAGCCGACGATTTACTTCCGAAGGACGCTGCTAATTCGAAATGGGCACAAACCAATCCTGCTGGACAAGGTGAACTCAAGAACTCCAACTTTTTGAACGCCGGATATCACGTCGGTGTGAACACCGTGGGGAACAGCTTGCGCAACGCGAACCTGCAACTTCGAAGCGAGCCAACTAACCCCGTTCTCAAGGTCAGCCCTTGGATGCAGAGCACGATCCAACCAGACCTCAACCGGAGGCCGCTTGAGATCAACGGCTGCGATTGAATGCAAACCCATAAGTAAAACTCAAACATCACAATAATTTTTTTATGACACAATATCAATATCACTAACATTCGAACCAGAATCCTGGGGGACATCGAATGGTCCAAAATAGTGGAAATCGTTCTTGTATATTTCTTTTATCAACATGATCATTTCATCGTCAAAATGATGCGATTCTTCATTGGATTTGTTTACTATCGGTAGATTAACGTCTTCGCCAAATAAGGCAGACATATCTTCATTGATCGACTCGAATCGAATAATAGTAGTTTCGATCTGTTTTGCACTGGTCAATACGTACCAGCATTGTTCGCGCAAGTGTACGAGCTGATTTTTTGAGAACGCGTTTTCGGATAGATCAATGACGAATTGTTTGAATGTATGTTCGTTACAGTATTCGTATAGTGGATGTAAGCAATACACCGTCGAACCATCGTTGCTGTGCCATTCACTTTTATCCATCTTTGCGTAATTATAAACAGACATCAGTCTAGTATGAGGATTTCTCACAACGGCGAAAGATTTTTTCCATAATTCTCGCGGATATGTCACTAGTCTTTGATGTCCTATTTCTTTACCGTCAAAAAAATGTTTACATATCGAAGTACCGGCTGTTTTTGGTACGTGTATGAACAAGTATTCCTGGCCATTGTACTTCAACATAACCGCCGTAATTGATGTATCAAAACATATTTTGTAATGCATGACAGTATTTTTTTCAAATAAAATCTTTATAATTCTATAATATAGACATGAGCTTTTCCAGGATCAATTACGATTCATGTGCATATGATAAAAAATTGGCCGAATCGACCGGTCCTGGTGAATATCTCTTAAAGAGACCTTCAAATCCAGAAACCTGTTTCACAGGAAGTCCGCAAATTCGTTATGATCGCGGAGCAGTATCGAAATTTAAGCACATATCTGTTATTGACGTAGATTCCGAGTTAATGGGACTGAATCGAACACTTGCAAAATGTCCCGAGTCTAAGCTTCTCACGGGAGAGAAGGATCATCTACAGATGTGCAAAGCTGATGAAAGATTTCTTTATGCGGAAGATACAAAATTAAGTAACCCACCATGTACTCTGAAAGGCCATGGTTGGAATCGTTGGGAATGGCTATGCGAGAATCCTCAAGATAAGGCAATCAGAGGATTTAATACCAACATGTCGGATCGTACTATAGCAAAGGACACCCACCGACCTTTGGTTCCGACTCCTCTCGACGCGACGAATTCCATATCGAATGATCAGGCTTGTTATACAGATGGTCGGCAGAATATCTCAGAATTTTACGACGAGAAAAAGGAAATTCCAATCGTGCATTGGAGATCATGTGAAGAAATTCGCAGATTATGATTTATGTCACTGCGGTCAAATTAAATATTTTTTTATGTATCGTTACCTTAAAAAATAAATGCGATTTTTTACAGTATCTGGGTCTGGTACCAACTTTGAAGGCGGGCGATATGCTGCCAAGGACAATGTCATAGGCACTGCTGCTCGAAAGGCAGGTGCTCGTCTCTACAGGAATCTTACTGATTCTCAGATAAAGGCTAGGGAAAAGAACAACATTGATGGAATCAAGTTCATCTTACGAGAGACTACCCGTGGAAGTAAGAAAAGCACTTATCACTTTATTGTAAAGAAGGAAGTGCTTTCAAAACCTGTCTTGATCAAAAAGAAGGGGGGTGCCGCCGATGCGGCTAAACAAAACCAGGCGCTCAAGGACGAACTCATGATGAAGAAGAAGGCGGCTCCGAAGTCCGAAGCGAAAGTCTTCGACGACCTTGTCGAAACAGTGGGTGCGCTCAAGGAAGGTGAAGTCGGTTACGTTATCTACAACAGATATGCAGTCAAGTCTGCCAAATCTCCTTCCGAAGTGCAAGTGACCGCTAAAACTCCCAAGGCGAAAAAGTCTGCCACGGTGATTAAGGCGACTGCTGTGAAAGGTGCGAAGTCGACTTCACAGAAGACTGTGTCGAAAGACAAACCCAAGAAGTAAACCCAAAAAGTAAACCCGAGAAGTAAACCTAACCCTAAATTTGTTTTTTAAATAGTTTCATTTATTTCAAATGATTGAACGTTGAGATGAGATGAGATGAGATGAGATGAGTCACAAACGATGCGCAAGCTCTAGTCGATTAGATTAGTACAGCATCTAAACGATGTCCTACACGAGACTTCAATGGTTCAGAGAGGTCATTCGGCCAGAGGTACGTCGTCTACTCGCATTGTGGCGAGAAGAATTAGACGTGCGTGAAAGGCGCGAAAAACGAAAACGTGACGCGCGTGATGTCATCACCGACACCGACACCGTCACCGTCACCGACACCGACACCGACACTGTACAACGTGGATTTGACAACTCTTTGGAATCGAAAGACGATGATGGACTATGCGATACAGAGGAGAACGTCGTGTCGCCATCGGACGACCCTGCTGCCTGTGGGGAAAGACGAGTTGGAAAGGAAATAAAAGTTCGAAGTTCCTTCTCGAACATCACCCAAAATCACTGGAACTGTAAAGTGCCAAAAAACCTTCCAGCAGACAGTTGCAATTGTGCAAGAAGTGGAGTGATGTGCACTTTGGCTGAAATCTGCGTGAACGTTGCAACATGTGTGACGTGCGATCCAAAAGCATGTGGTGACCACTGTCAAAACACGCCCTTTCACCTGCGAATTCCCTTCAGGACGGAAGTTTTTCGTACAAAACATCGCGGGTGTGGATTGCGTGTACTCGAGCCGGCGAAAGCGGGTGACTTCATAATAGAGTATGTCGGCGAGGTGATTCTCGAGAAACACATGTTATCTCGAGTCCGTCAATGTAAAAGCAGCGAACCGAATTTTTATTTCATGCAGCTAGATAACGATATCTACATCGACGGTAGACGGAAAGGCAACGTTTCCCGGTATATCAATTCGTCATGTACACCAAATTGTGAAACACAATGTTGGATAGATTCTAGTACGGCTCGAAAGCGTATTGGAATTTTTGCTATCAAAAACATCGATATGAACGAGGAGCTGACCTATGACTATAACTTCAAGTGTTTTGGTTCAAAATCAGATTCGTTCCTATGCAAGTGCGGTAGTGAGTTGTGTCGCGGAACCTTGGAAAAAGGAACGAAGCCAAGCCAAGCCAAGTCAAGCTAAGGTAAGCTAATCAGTCATGATATTCAAGTACTTTTCCAATGCTTCCAGATCTTGTAAATACATATCTTTGATCGACACATTCTTCAACTTTTTATGTTCAGCATCTTTATCAGTGTAATTATTCATCAGCTCTTCTTTCTTTTCCAATGACAATGAATGAATGGGTAACTTTATAAGATAGTCATAGGAATCATTCTTCTTTTTGAAATCCATTTCAGTCAGTTGTTTCTCGATCTGATCGTATTTCTGGTTCATCACCTGGAGTTCCCCATCGATGACTGAAAGTATGAACTTCATACGCGCATCGATGTTCTCAATCTGTTCTTCGAGATCATTTAATTTCTTCTGCTTTCTTTTTTCGTAATACATCATTCGAACCTCGAAGAATTCTTTCAAGATTTCTAGTTCATCAGTGTACTTTTTGATCTTACCATTCCCATCAAACGCATGCATATTTGTCTTGGAAACAGGCTTGGTCGTGAACATTTTAAAATCTGTGTCGAATTTGCACACGCCCTCTTCGTTTCGCGCAAGAATGTCGTCGACACTGCTCTTGTTTTGGAAGACCAGAATGAATCGTACGAGGGTCTCCGTGTAGTGCGATTCGAAATCCTTGAGTATTTTTGGGTTTTTCTCGATGTAGTTATCAAGGAAGGCCTTGTAGTCGTTCGTCCAAATACCAACCGGTAATTCAGTTATTTCGATTTTAACAGGAGAAACACGCGTATACTTACCAGTCGTTTTGTCATCGTCGACGTCTCCCGTAAACCCCTTAAAGTATGGCGTCATCGCGACCGGTTCCTCGTCGGAGATCATTCTTTTGATGTTTTGAATGATGTCCTTCAAATTGAAAGATGGAATCGACGTGGAATATCCGGTGGCAATTCCAGTTGATCCATTCACAAGCAAGAGAGGAATAATCGGTATGTAATGCTCCGGTTCGATCGTCATCCCATCCTCTTCCAAGTAATCCAGGACCTTCATGTCGTCCTCGTGAAAGATCAGTTTGACGATTGGGTTTAGTTCGGTGAAAATATACCTCGGTGAAGCCGCGTCACCACCCCCCTGCAATCTGGAACCGAATTGACCCTTGGGAAGCAATACACTTATATTGTTGGATCCGACGAAGTCTTGAGCCAACCCGATGATGGATTGTTGCAAACTCGCTTCTCCATGGTGGTATGCTCCATTCTCGCTGACGTATCCTGCAAGCTGTGCGACCTTGAGTTCACTATAGAGTTTTTTCTTGAAGCAGCAAAATATGATCTTCCGGATCGACTTCTTAAATCCATCAAGCATGTGTGGAATGGATCGCTCGAGATTATAAACAGAATAATGGATGAGATCCTTGTCTATGAATTCCTCGAATGTGACGTTTTGCTGTTTCATGCAATCTATGATCGAATCCCTGTCGTAGTCACCTATCCACGTTTTTCTCGCATCGGCCAACGATTTGTTGAACGCCAATTCCATCTTCTGGTCGGTTTGATCTCCAAAACAATAATTCGCTGTGATCATGTCTTTGAAATATTGCTTTGCCTCTTGTGAAGTCGACGTTCCGAGTCCTTTGTAATATTTGATGCTGTATTTAGATGAGTCTGATGTAGCCTCTTTCCATTCGTCGAATTCAGTCAAGGTGTAGAAATTCTGTTCTTTTTTTCCTTTCAGTGTTTTGACGATCGGTGTGAGAATGGAACTCAAAAATCCGTCCTGCTTCAACAAACTAGGCCATAGGGTATGAAACAGATTGAATATCAGACTTTTTATATGTGTGCCATCGACGTCCTGATCACACATCAGAATTATTCTACCATACCGTAACGAATTCACGTCATCGTATTTTTTCCCAGACTCCAATCCAAGAATCTTTTTTAGATGTGCTATTTCCTGGTTATCATTAATTTTTTGACTGCTCACGTCCTTGACGTTCATGACCTTTCCTTTGAGCGGGAAAACTCCAAACTTATCGCGTCCAAGTACGCTCAAACCAGATATGGCCATCGATTTAGCAGAGTCCCCCTCAGTCAGGATGAGTGCACACTCGTTTGATTTCGCCGTTCCAGCCCAGTTAGCGTCGTCCAATTTCGGGATGCGAATAGTTTTCTTTTGTTTTCCATCTGTTTTCTGGGCGATCTTGTTCTCATTGACCGAGGAAAGATTGATGGCGTTTTCGGTGATCTTCGATTTGTAAAGCTTTTCTATGAATTTCGAATCAGGTGACCATTTGCTGCCGAATTTGGATGCGGGAGTAGTCAATGTGTCTTTGGTTTGAGAATCGAATGTCGCATCGTCGACGGAACTCGCGTTGACGAATACAAATAAGTTATCCCGAATGTGAACAGGCTTGACATTTGCTTTCCGCCGCTTTACGATCAACTCCGACAGTTTCTTTGCAATGATGTTCGTGATGTATTCGACATGCTTGCCGCCTTTTTGAGTACAAATTCCATTCACGAAGGACATGTGCTGAAAACCATTGTCGGAGAACATCGCACCGACGTTCCATTTGTCATTCGAGTCGAATGCCGGCTTATCGTCTTGGAAGTTGTAAAGCTCGACATACTTTTCAAAGCCTTTGATATTTATCACTTCGTCGTTAAAATACACTTTGATCTTCGCGTCCGTCAAGGCACATAAATCGTAAACCCGTTTCTGAAAAAGCGAAGCTATGTCGTCAGTCAACCCCTTTAGACCGAATTTCTCGTAATCTGGTACGAAAGTGATCTTTGTGAAAGGATACTTCGTATACTTTTCGATCGTGGGTTCTGTTTTATCGAGCATGTTATTCGTCCAAGTCTGCTTGTATATTTTTTTATTCACGGGGTCCACTGTTTCGATTGAAAATTCGGTGGAGAAGATGTTGCAAGCCTTACTCCCTATTCCGTTCTGCCCACCGATGTTTAATTTGTCATTCTGGACGTAGTTACTACTCGTCAGCATGTTTCCAAAAATTAACTCGGGGTCATACATTTGGTGTTTCTCGTTGAAATTGACTTCTATCCCATCGCCGTCGTTGTAAACTGAAATCTTTCCTTCGTCTCGATTTATTTCAACTTTTATTTCTTTGACTTGTTTCAAGGTGGTACTTGAAAATGTCAATCGTTTAATTTGGTCCAGGGCGTTCACCACGATCTCGTCGAAGATTTTGTACAGTCCTGGTACGTATTCGATCTGCTTCTGAATGATTTGTTTGGATTCCGAATCATAAATCCAAAGTGTTTCATTATCTGGGACGATTGAGCCGATGTACATTCCCGGCCGTTTTAACACGTGTGATCTTTGATCGAGCTTCACATATTTCGCGGCCATTTCGTATCGTAGTCCTATTGTATCATGTTAAAGTGTATCTTTTTTTTAAGTCATTTTCTCCCGAAAATTTGGTAATAAAAAAGGGCTTGCTTGAAAAGAAAAGCCGACAGACAATACAGAAAGACACGTTTAGGCCGAACCTCGCATCACTTCGTCTTCGTCTTCGTCGTCGTCGTCGTCGTAGACTTGGCCTGGTTCGTCTGCGGGAGGTCTTGAAAGAATGTCATCAATCGTAGATTTCAGATTTTGTATGACAGTTGTGGTATCTTCTTCGAATTTTTCTGTCTTCGAAGACCGGCGAGTCAAATAGATCAATGTGAGTAGAATTATGATAGCGAACACGGCGTATCCTATTCGGCGGCTCATTTGAAATTACAATATATTTTATTTCTCGATAAGTTCCGGATGGACGGGATCTTGAAAAGGTCTTATGGTTCCATCTAAGGAGTTGGATGTCGGTTGTCCAAGAAATACGCGCTTTCCGTCGTGGCTTATCGCCAAAGAACCACAATCATCACCCGTTTTAACCCTCGTTCCGTACTTAGACCATACACCATCGCGTTCTCTATATACGGTATATGACGGGTCGTATAGAACAACGCCTTGCCAATGAAAATTTCCAAAGATCAGTGTCTTACCATCGTCCTTTGACAAGGCGAGATTGAGTCCGATTCGAGCATTGTCGGTTGAGTCGAACGTAGAGCCGACTTGCGACCACGAACCATCCTTTTCTTCGAATACTCGCACTCTTCCCGCCTCGGAGTTAGCCAGTAAGGCACTCGACGCAATGCGTTTACCATCGTTCGATATGGCGACACACATACCCTCTTGATCGTCTCCACAAAAATCCGTCGGGCTTGTTCCAATTTGCGTCCATATACCATTCTCTTCGTGGTATACACTTGCGTGTGAATTTTGTCCCGGTGCACCGACTATCAATCGCGTGCCGTTCTGAGACAAATCTACTGACCAGCCAAAAGCAGAATTGTTTTCTCCCACGATGTCCTCACCAATCTGACCCCAAGAAGAAGACGTCGACTCGTATTCATACACCCTCACCCTACTCAATGACGTGGTTTTACCAGGATAAAACCAACCTTTCGATTGTGTTTCCGTTTCGCTGAATGTGCTCTCTTCTCCATATATTGAAGAACACGCGATTCGTGTACCGTCCGCAGACAGTGCGACGCTGGTTCCGAAATGTTCCACGGATTCACCATAAAGGTCACCGAGATCGTCCCAAGACTGAGAATCTGAATTCCAAGTGAGGATTCGGACCCTACCGTGACCGTCAGAGTGAGTAGGCGATGCGATGGAGATGATGTGACCATTTGCTGACATTGATATCGAAAAACCGGATAAATCGCCAACCCCATCTCCATCAATAGGAGATCCCATTTGAGACCATGTCGAGCCGTCGTATTTAAACGCCACAGTTGTGCCTCTGTCGTTAATTTCATGATTCATGCCCGACATCATGACTGTTGTTCCGTCTGATGAACATGCAGTACCACCAGTCATTGAACCGACCATCCACGACCCACTGGAAAGCCCGGAAGGAGCGATGTTGTCCACCCCAAATGTCGGCCAAGACACTCTGGATTGGAACAAGACGTTTAGAGTCGAGATGTTACTGTATTGATCCCATGTGTCCTCTAAATTTGATCGTAATACTTCGACATCTGATTCGGTCGAAGCGAGATTTGATTCTAAATTTGATATCGATTCTTCTCTGACCAGAACGAGTTCGTTCGCGGAGTTCAATCGGTACTCAATATTTGAGTAGGAGGTTTGGGACTGATATTGAAGATTTGAAAACGCGGTAGTGGACTCGTGTTGAAGATTCGAGTAATCCTCTTGTAAATCTTCCTCTTCAGCTATGAGTCCGCGGATTGTGTCATTTAAAGCATCGATCTTGTCAACTTGAACCTGGCGCACATTCGCTAACCGATCTGAAAATTCGGCACTCAGCAAATAGTCTCTCATAGCTGATTCTAATTTTGACCTCAGGTTTTCTTCGATTACACTAAACACTTTACATGTCGGCACCACGTCTGTCCGTGAGTCATTCAATTTGATGTGATCGGAAATCTGTACGGTTCCATACGTATTAAAACTCGCCTTTGGTAAATCCTGCCATTCCATCAAACCATTTCTATCAGCACATACCAGAATTTTGCCGTTTGGTACATTGGCATCGTCTTTGTAGAAAAATTCGTTCTTTATTTCGAGTTTCTTGAAACGAACAATGCCACCTTGTATGCGAACATTGTTTATATCTTGCGTGGCCATTGAACCGAGTCCCAGATTATTCCTGGCCTGAATCGGATCCACAATGTCGCTCAGGTTGCAATTTCCTACTAAAAATCCTAGGTCGTTAGAGAAACTCGAAATGGCAAATGGTTTGTCCGTGAGATCAGCATATGCTCCTGTTGTAGCGACCTTCGCTAACTGCAAATTCGACTTCGCGACATCTACATCTGTTAAATCAGATAAGTTATTTTCCTTTCGCATGTATTGATCGTTCCCATGTAACTGTGACACGTTCGTTGGAATACTCGCTTGAATGTCAGAAAGTCGCATGTTGAATTCGCTCACATAATTCGAAACCGCATGCATCGATAAAACAGTCGTGCTCGCGTTTGACCTTACACTGACCGATGCGTCTTCATTAGAGTCGTGATAGTGATCGTAGACGTCCGATATGTACATCGCCCCGGGCGAGTTGCTGGTCGCCATGAAATGATTCATGTCAAGAAATACACTTTCATAATTCGAGTTGAACGACAGTATTTTCTTGTCAATTCCATTTAAGTTTGTATCGTTAGAATCGTTGGAATCGTTGGAATCGTCATGTTTAAATCGAAAATTCAGGTGCTCGACTGTGAGATTGCAGCAAATTACATCATTCGAATTTTGAGTGCAAAGGTCTCCACAGCCCAGATTCGAACGAGCGACCGTTTTCTCATATTCTGATTGAAACTCTGCCAAAAGATTTGACTTGAATAAGAACTGATCACCTCCTACAAGATCGACGATGTCATTTAAATATTCCATCTTTAGATCAACGATTTTTTCATTAAGATCGGTGATCGTATTCGAGAAAAGGGTCATACTCGGAACAAAACCTTCCGCGCTGTTCGAATCGATATGATCTTTGACAAATACGACTCCCAGAGTATTGCTTGTGGCGATTGGAAACGTAGGTATCGTGTTGAGAAACGCCTCACCATTTGCATTCGCATCAACGAAAATATATCCATTCCCGATCGATTCCGGAAACTTGAATTCATCCGTGACGGTCAGATTCGATATCGTGACATGCGATACATTTTGCAAGGCTAGATCGCCGAGTCCAAGGTTTGTACGCGCGACTTTCGGATCGGATATGTCTGAAAGATTGCTTTCACGATATAAAAAGTGATGCAATACATCGTTCGAATACACTTCGGAAAGTCGGATAGGGATGTTCGACAGGTCGTTGAAGTCGCCCGAAAATGCGACAAGTGCTAGCTCGTCGTGCGAAATGAAATTGGCGTCATTCTTGAATTTCGATATCGATATCTCGCCCTGATTTGAATTCAACCAACCCATACTCGGGATCTGAAACCAATCCACTGTTCCTTCTGCGTCCACACTTCTCAGAAAGTAGTTGTTTGAATTCAACGACACGTCATCATTGGGTTTGAGTTTAAAACGAGAAGCTCTTATTGACCCACCTGTGATTTTGACTTGATTGCTATTCATCGTAGACAAGTCGCCCAGTCCGAGATTCAAGCGTGCTTCGTAAGGATCAGTAAGATCTCCCAGATTATTGTCCACTATGAGGTATGTCATGACCCACTAATCAATTGAATATAGCTGAGAAGTTTTTGTCAAGTTTTTGATCGCGAAGCTTTCGAAGACACTTAAGGATAAAACTTGTGATGCAGAGTATGCAAACTGTCCTTCATGACAATGTCATACCTTTATCTGAATACATCCACCCTGGCTTGAACCTCGATTCGATTTTATTGGACATAAATTATTTTGTTTATTCGCGCGATGAGTACATCAATTTTTTAGTAATGTCCGAGTTGATCGAGCGACTTACTGGAAGACGAGAACGCGATCTGTCCGCGAAAGAATACGACGGCATACAATTCAAATCTCATCAAAATATTTTGACGGTGGATGTTCGTCAGATCGTGAAAAAATCGAGACAGGATATAGAGTCATTTATTTATAGGATTGTGAGACGGAAACCCCTTGTCGGTGAAAAACACGTCATATGCCTTCTAAATTTCGATGAAATATGCACGCGTTGCCAACTGAGCTACAAATGTCTTCTTGAGAAGAACTTCGCGAACGCATGTTTCATTTTCACTTCGACAAAAATACAACAGGGCATTTCGAACATATACGCGTTTTTTGTAAAATTACAAGTACCTGTTCTATCTAAAAAACAGAGCAAGCTGCTGCTGCATCGTATATTACAAACATACGATGACACGCTGTCGTTGGAGAGTGTCGAAATAGATCACGACATGCTTCTATATCCTCAAGTCGTTAACTTAAATTCAGCAATCAATGGTGGTCGAATGTACAAAAATGTGTTCCAATCTGAAATATGCACTCTCGTAGATTTTCTGAAGAATTCTAAAAAGAAAACCTACGACAAGGTCATCGTACACATCCGGGCGTCCGTCAATAAACTCTTGTACTATTCCATCCCAGATAGGATGATTTTGAAATCGATCGCAAAGAAAATAGCTTCTTTGAAAAAAATCGATAAGCACAAATCAGTATCGAAAATTTGCATCGCAGAATCATGCTTGATCAATGCATCCAAAAAAATATTCGTTTACGAGTTACTCTTCGTAGAACTCTACGAGCTTCTACAAGAGAGCTATTGAAACCGTTCACGCCGAACAACTCTCACATGGGGCATCGGCATCGGCATCGTAATTTTTCTTCGTCACTGACACATCCAGAGAAAACTTCTGTATTTCAGCCTTGGCCTTGGACCGCAAATAATACATCCCTGTCTTTAAACCCTGCTCCCAGCCATAAAAATGTGCCTTGGTTAGCTTGGAAAGTGTCGGATGATCGAAGTATAGGTTCATAGACTGTGATTGGTCTATGTATCTGCCTCGGTCAGCGGCCATATCGATTATGTTTTTTTGTTTTATTTCCCATACTGTTTTATACCTGGCTTTCACGTCAGCAGATAAACCCTCGATGGACTGAACCGAACCATTACACGCGATCAACTGATTCTTCAATGTTTGACTCCACATCCCTTGATCTCTCAGTTCTTTGACTAGATATTTATTCACTATTATGAATTCTCCTGCTAATGTTTTTCTTTTGTAGATGTTACTTTGAATCGGTTCAAAGCTTTCCGTGTTTCCCATTATCTGTGACGTAGAAGCAGTTGGCATCGGGCTACACACTAAGCTGTTTCGTAGACCATACTTGACAATGTCTTCTTTTAAAGAATCCCAATCGCACGTTAAATCGCTTTCACCGCTCCACATGTCGAATTGTAGGATCCCTTGACTAGAGGGTGAACCGACGAAAGACTCATACGGACCATGTTCTTTCGCAAGTTCACACGATCTCTTTATCGCAGCAAAATATATGTTTTCAAATATCCTCCGATTGAGTTCCTTCGCCTCCACACTTTCGTAAGCCATGTCGAGTTTGAGAAATGTGTCCGCGAGACCCTGAACTCCGATACCGATCGGTCTGTGTTTCATGTTCGATGTCCGAGCTTTTTCGATAGGATAAAAGTTTTTATCGATGATTTGGTTCAGGTTGTTTGTCACGATACCGACCACCTGTTGCAGTTTTGCGTAGTCGAACGTCTTTGTTTTCTCGTCAACATAAGAAGGTAGGCACACACTGGCTAAATTACAAACAGCTATTTCATCTGGCGAAGTATACTGTACGATCTCACTACACTGTGATGTCAGCACACCTTCAAATAAAGCACTGTTTCTTAATTTCTCTGTAAAACAATACGTGTCTGACTTTTGTTGCAAGTCAATAACCGCTTTGACATAATCGCACACATACGCAGCAATCTCTCTTGTATCTGGTGTCGGCGGCTGAAAGCAAATGGTCAAAGACGAATTTTTTAAATGAAACAAAGCCACCTTATTGATCAGTAAAACATCACCGCCGCTCTGTCCTTCAAGCCTTCCTTTCGCGCCGAGTGTTTGCAAGAGCAATAATACTTCTCTGAGAAATGCAGGCCGAGGAATTTTAATTCTCACATCACCGGAATCATCCATGATTCCAGCAGAATCAATCAAACCAGATATCCAATTGATTCTTGTGGCGACGTTGTGGTCCAATGGGACGAAATACTTGTCCGCGATGTCTCTCGGAAGAGCCATCCGTATTCCTTGGCCGTATTCTTGTTCGCAATCGAATGTCAACTTCTCGCGAAATTTACATTGGTCGTCAGTTATTATAAGCGTCTTCTGCTGGTCAAATTGCGTCGCCTGACATCGTCCATCGTTGTATAGAAACTCGTTCGGTTTCTGTTGGTGTACATCACAATTTCCGTTTTGGGACGCCGTGTACACACACCTGGAGTCAGAAGTTTGCGAATTCGAGGTCGAATTCCCACATAGGAAACCGTGTGTGTATGCGTATTTCATTTCAATCGAGTTCTGATGATCTTCGATGACTGGAAACCTATGAGACGCAAGCCTCATCCCTGGAACAAGATCACTCGCACGAATGATTTTATCCTCCTCACCTTCTTGTTCTTGTACCAGAAATTCGTGGTCACGAGTGCACCTTAGAACATGTCCGTGCTCGGTTTCGACTGTCACGACGGGTTTATCTGAAGCGGTTTTGAAAACAGTCACTTCAGAAAACTCGTGTCCATTGAAGATTTCCAATGTTTGATCTTCAAGCTCGGCTATTGGCACGTATCCTTTCTTGGTCAATACTCTTGTTTCTGAAGCGACGCACAGATTGCTAGACTTTATCGTCCCGAGATTTTTCTGGTTCGTCTTCGAATTCACATGATCCTTGTACAACATATAAGGAGTTCCCGTTTCTATCTGAGATTCTAATATTTTCATCCATATGTCTTGAGCTTTGACTTGTCTGATATAGTTGCCTTCGTTCTCGTATCGAGTGTACAGATCCGTGAACCTTTTATCTTCACCGTCGTCGTAAACGTCACTTAAACCAGGTGACTGATCCGGACACATCAGTGACCACATACCATTTTGCTGTACACGTTCCATGAAAAGATTCGGTATCCACAAGGCATAAAATAAGTCTCGGGCGCGCTCGGATTCGACACCGTGATTCTTCTTCAAATCCAAGAATGGTTCTATGTCAGCGTGCCAAGGTTCAATGTAGATAGCAAACGATCCATTCCGTTTCCCGGCTTGATTAATGTGTCGCGCCGCGTCGTTGTACACTCTTAACATCGGAACGATCCCGGTCGACTTTCCATTGGTGCCTCGGATGAGTGACCCGTTCGCACGGACGTTATGTATGTGTAAACCGATTCCTCCGGCAAACTTGCTTATCATCGCACAGTCGTGAAGTGTGGAGTACATTTCTGACACCCCGTCACCTTGCATCATTAATAAAAAGCAGGAACTCCCCTGTTCTCGTTTCGTTCCGAAGTTAAACAGTGTCGGGGTGGCATGTGTGAATAATTTCATAGACATACAGTCATAGGTCTCCAGAACTTTTTCCACATCGTGTCCATGAATTCCAATGGAAACACGCATCCACATGTCTTGTGGTCGTTCGACAGGTGAGCCTTCAATGCTCAGAAGATATGATTTCTCAAGGGTTTTGAAGCCGAAATAGTCAAACAAGTAGTCTCGTTCGTAATCAATTCTTGAATCGAATGTGCCTGCATTTTGAGAGACGACTTCGTATACCGTGTCGCTGATGAGTTTGTTTTTGTCATATGTATATAATTTATGGATCGTCTTGCTGAATGTGTCTTCCGTCTTCTTGTGATGGTTCGAGATCGATATCCTTGACGCTAGCTTATCGTAATCTGGATTGTCCACTATCATTGAGCTGCAAATGTTAGCAGCTAACTCGTCGAGAGAATCCGTGTGCACCCCGTCATAAATTCTGTTACACACTTTCTTCGCGACTTCGAAATGATCCACAGATATGTCTGTCGTTAATTTAGAAAGTCTATTCAGGACTTTGTCAAACGAAACTTCCTCGGATAATCCATTCCTCTTCAAGACGCGCATTTGGAATTTTAATATATAATTTTTCCCTAAAAAAAAACCCGCCAAGGGAAAATATTTGAATTTTGATCGTAGTTCTGCTTTCCCGCGCTCCAGCAGACACTCGCGTTCGCACGGGTCACGCGATGAACGCACAACCATCCCGTCGCAATGGACTCGTGATTCCGCGTGGAGGACTGACGCCTGGGCGTAAGAAGATCACTCTGAACTCGCCACTGTTAAAATCGTATACTTTAAGTAGTCCGAGTCCAACACTGGCGGAGACGCCTCGCCAAAAACAAGGGCATCAACCGATACTTCAAAAAAACTACAGTTGGGTACACCCCCCTTCTTCGAGGAATGAACCCGATATTCCTCGACTCGACGACACTGGATACACACCTATGCGCATCGCCAGGCATTACAGTCGTATTTACGATACAACGCCGTCCAAGGTGCTGGTCAGCGACGACGCGGTCGATGACAGCCCAGCGTTTGAAACTAATAATTCCGCGGACCCAGTGGAGACATCGGAAAAGCTTCTCAAAGACCGAACCGCATTTGTGGACGAGTTAGAACGGGAGTTGTTTAGGCTGGAACGGAACGTGCAAGAAGCGATGGACGACGGCGCGGGGGCGTCCATTCCGAGCGTCAAGCCGTTTCTGGTTTTCGCGAACCGCGCGGAGAAGGAGATTTTAGCCATGGACCGAGTTTTGATGCACGGCGACGAGGGGTTACGACTCAAGAGGAAAGCCCTGGTGACGCGGCTGAATGGGATGCTGCTACGGGGGGATGAAGCGATCAGTCAGATACACTCGGTGAATGCATCCGCGACCGAAACATCAGAAGAACCCCCAGATGATACAACGTCATTCTATGGGATCAAGCAGACTAACGTGTCTTTCCGCCACAATGGCTCCGGGAATAGGGATGCGTCCTTCGTCCCAAAAAACTCGACTCAGCACAAAAAAACAAAAACCGTTGCAGCAAAAAAGGACTTTGTCAGATGTCCCTCGAGAAAACCAAAATTTAGGACGCCGTCCTGCGTCCCAAAAGCGCAACAAACGCAAGCGCAAGCGCAAGCGGACAAAACCCGTCGTAAACGAGCAGATGAGGTCTCTCGAACCACGGGGAAGAACCGTGCACAGAGGAGGAAATTACGACATGATAAGGAGATGCGCCTTAATGGCAATGTCGAGCAATCACCTGAACGTGATGTCGAAGACCCTGAAGACTGGGACTTTGACGCCTGGTTTGACAAACACGTTGAACCTGATGATAACATAGACGAGTGGATAAGAAACTATCAAGAATCGTGGTTCCGTTTTCAGACGATTATGGCGGCGCATAGGGCGGCCATAAAACCTACTACTGTGCTTTGACCGGGTGATCAGTTGTACGGTGATTGTAGATCAGTTGCTATTCTTCTGAGGATATCACTTTCACGGATTTCACGGATTTCTTCATTTTTTTGTCACTTTTTTTCTTACTTTCGCTTCAATCGACATTTTCGAAACGAAAGCACTTAACTTCTATTCATCAAAAACACGAAAATCGTGTTTTCAAAAAGTATTTTTCTTCGTGAAAAACAAAAGTGAAATAGAATTTGGAAATTCGGAGCGCGCGGGAGCGCTACCACCGCATTGCGGCGGAAAACGAGTTGCAAAATTTTGGAAAAACGAGTTGCAAACGAGTTGCAGAAAAAAGAGCGAGTTGCAAAGCCGTTTTTGGACCGAGTTGCAAAATTTTTCCGACCGAGTTGCAAGCGAGTTGCAGATTTCTGGAAAAGTTTACTTTCGAGGTAATATTTTTTTATAAAACTTTTGATTCTTAAGATTACTACTGATTATTATTTTTTTTACAATAGAGAAAAAAAAAGTATAAACGTGTAAATTGTGTAGTCCTAAACTCCGCTTTTGTAGTCCTAAAACGTGATTTTGTAGTCCCAAATGGCCGATTTTGTAGTCCCAAAACGTGATTTTGTAGTCCCAAATCGTGATTTTGTAGTCCCAAAACGTGATTTTGTAGTCCCAAATCCCGCATCTTTGAACAGTTGCTAAAAAAACGAACAGTTGCTAAAACCCTGTAAAACACATTTCAAAGATTTCGCAGTCCCATATCCCGCATTTATGATGATAGGTTATGGGTTTCTCGCATTTCACCTGATACCTTCGCTACAGTCGACATTTTCAGTACGAAAGCAGTTTACTTCACGAGATCAGACCTTATTTTTCTCTTCTTCTTTTGTTGGGAAGACGATGTCAGATTCGACATAGAATTCTTTGAACGTTGTTGGCAGTTTTGGCAACATGCAGTCGGGTAGTTGATGCAACTCGTCGTTGTAATTTTTCAACCGTCGTTCGTAAATATTTTTGAAAATTGGATTGTTTTTTATCAGATCGCGTAAAAGTTTTCGTTTTTCGGTATCAGGTATCAAGTTCATGTTTTCTTTTTTGACGATGTTGAAATTCGACCAAGATTTGTAGAACTCTTCAAGAAGAGTGCAAGAATAGAGAGGAAGGGATATCAATTTCGATTCGAGTTCGGCGATGTATTGATTGTTAGTTGACGTGTAATAAAGGGCCCTCGTGAAGAACTCTGGGATTTGAACAAGTACGTAGTTGAGAACGGCTTTGTCAATACTCTGTATGTCTATGTTTACATCTTTCAAAACAAATGTCGCATAAACACTTTTTAAGTCCGGAGAGAACAGTTTTCTGGTGTTCTCCATCCGAGATGCTAGTATAGCTTCGAATTCGTAGAAAAGCCTTCGCTGATTGCTTTTTATGAAGGATAACATCCGTGGAAAGTAAGTTTTGATAAAGAATGAAACCTTCGCGTCGTCTTGCAGTTCTTTTTGAATTTGCTTCGTGAGCAACAAAGTCTTGGGGAAGCTCTGAGAATAGTTGTAAATATTGAATTCATATATACTTTCCGCTAATATAAACGAAACGTCTTGAGCGTATTCATCCAAAAAATCGTCGAGTTTTGTTTTTGGGAACAGGTCACTGTAGCCCATGAACATCTCTAGAACATAGAAATAAAGCAATTCACGATACTTCTTCAAATTCTCCGCGTTATCTTCGTTTGGAAGATGTTTTTGTGTCTCGGTCAGCGACATGTTTACTAGGAAGTTCACATCTGACCTGTAAGTTTTCTTGATCACTTCCATTATTCGATTTTGTTCTTTGTCGATCATGTCTGATTGCTCGAGCCGATGGTCCTGATCTATGTTTTTTTTAGAGTTGTTCTTCACTTCGAGTTTGAGCTTATCGAGCTCTTTCTTCATGCCGTCTCGTGCTTTTAAGTAATTCATGATTTGGTTATTTGACTTGAAGAAGTACACGTCATTCACCTCGCTCTTTTCTAGAACTTGATTCGCACTTTTCGCACTACTGTTTATCTTTCCGATGTCCTGGTTATTATGGTACACGGCGAATATGAGTATGACGAGCAATGATGTCACTGCCAAGTTGTACACATCCATTTGTTTGTTTGAATTATCAAAAGATTTTATTTGTTTTGAAAAATGACAATTCGTCAACACGATAGCCAAGCCAGTGAGCGGTTTCGCGGTAACAATCAGATCAACGCAGCAGTATTTGCCAACCAGGGACACAAAATTCAGATCCAAAAAAATATTCGAGATCAACACAAGCCATTGACTCATGAAGAATGGTAAAGATTCTTTTATGACTTTTGATGACGCTATCTAGCCGAGAGAGTTTAGCCACAAACCATTTAAAGATTCTTTTGACAAAAATAATAGATGACAATGCAGCGCTATTATTGGTCGAACTTGATGTTGACGTTATCACATTTACGTTTCGCCTCGCTCCAAGAGAAATTCTTCACTAGATGGCATTTGTTTGCTTTTTTGTTCAATTCGCTTAGGTTTATCTCGGCGTGAATATAATCATCCTTTCGTGTCGGGGATATCCAATTGGCGTCGTTGCCGAATTCGTTTTCAATAACTTCTGGTGTATTATCTTCCGTCGCGGTCGATGATACTCCGGCTATGCCCCATAGTAGGTTGCCTTTTGAGTCATACAGATTACGGTTACCACTGTGGTCATGGTATACGTCTTGATTGAAGATTAATAAGTGGTCGGAATCTTTATAAGACGACGTGTCGTGTGCGCGATCTGTACCGTCTTTCCATTCTACAGGTTTGTCCGTGTGGGCATAGTCTACGAAGGTACGTGTGTGCTTGTGTGGAACTTCGTCGTGTCCGTCCGGTGGATCGGCAAACCCCTCGACTGTTTCGGGATTACCTGCCTTACGAAGAGATGGGAGGTACGTAAACTCATGGTCATCGAATTTGTGGACGTCGTCCGCACTTTTCCCGTGAGCGAAAGCAAAGCCTATGTTGGATGCACCGTCATCGGTGATCATAGATTCGTCTACATTTCCGTCTGCGAAAGCAAGTTTTCCACCAATGAGATTTGTTTCATTGTCCCGGTCGACGAATTCGTTTGTGCAGTATACTGTTTCGCCTTTTGTTTCTTTTGTCCAGTAGTCCGGACATGTTTGAAATTGCATCTTCGATTGATCTGCATTCGCTTCATACTCCGCCGCAATCGCATCGACTATTTTGCGCTTCTCGGATATGTTGTTGTACGTTCGCAAACCAGTCAGGATCAATCCCACGATCAAAGGTAAGAATATGTAGTCCCTGTTTTCGAAATCATCGGAATTGGTAATGTACACAGCCGAAACGGCTATCGTGACAAGGATCAAACATAATGTGAAAACTATGATTTTCGTATTTAAAGTTCTCTTCATTTGTTGTGTATTATCTTATACTGATAAAAAAGTTTTCGAAATCATCTGTAATATAAACCTTATCTGCACCTAGCGGGGTCCTCGACTTCCTTAGGGCTTTCCAATTTCATAATCTGTCCTTGGGCGACGGGACATTTTGATCACGATACCCAATTTATTCCACGAACTCCAACTCTCCAGCAATAATACAAGCAATCAAAACAACTGGACGACTCGGTTTTCTTATTTAAAAAATCTATACGTTTTTTTGGTATTATTATTCCGAAATCTTTGTCTTTAAGAAACATGTCCCGGAAATACTGTGTGTTCATCGTTGAATGTGGTAAAATAAGAATGAATGGTTTTTCTAATTCTTTCAATCGAATTAAAACTTCTCGCTTGAAAGCGAAAGGCGGATTGGAGCAAACGATATCACCGTGATTCGTGGTGAAGAAATCGTTCTTCTTTGTTATCGGATCATATGGTTTAACAATAACATCAAAACCAAGCATCTTTAAATGCTTACTGGACTTCATACTGTTCTTGTCGAGTACCGTGTTAAACGGCTCCCAAATCGTTTTGTTTCTTGGAATGAATTTCTGTATGTCTTGCCAAACATACCCTGGTGTATAGTATTCATCGTTCACTAGTAATTTGATAGTTGACATGTACGTATTGGATTATTTTATAGCGATTTTTTTTTCTCGAACCCTGTTCATAAAAAATCGATATAAACATTTGGAAGATATTTGACACTAATGGATACGTTAAAAGCGCTAACGCTTACGCTTTCGGTCGAAGCCATCCAGATTCCGACGTCGAAGTTCGAGCAAGGGCAGGAGTTTGTGACATGCCGAAAATCGTTCATTCTTGATGACATCGACGATTTCATTAACGAAAAAAATGTATGGAACAACAACGTTCATAAATGTATCCCTTCCTTTATTGATCTACTGCGATACATCACGGGTGATATTTTGATCGAAAATCAATCATTTTCGAAAAAGTTTATCATAGAGTTGGAGCACAGCAATGAATATATCAAATCTATCAGCAAACAGCACCGAAAACTCAAAACTCAAATAGTCGACGTCCTCGATGGACGATTATTCATTTGCGATAATCCGAAATGCATGCAGTTCTTCTCGAATTTGCTCAACTCAAATCTTACTGTTATTTTGAATGATGAAACGAAATCTTCATTCGATGGTAAATTCAAACAAAATTTACATATTGTTGTGAACGACCAGGGATTCGATTACAGTTATAAATCATCCATGCATACTGAAAAAAAATACGGGGACTATCTTTCTAAAAATTTGGCAGATAATATTTCAATCGCTGAATTAAGAAATCTGTTCGCCATAAAAAATAAGATATCTGCGACACATCTTAAGAAACAGGATATCATTGATAGAATTGATTAGTGAACGTCTTCGTCTTCGTCTTCGTCTTCGCCTTTGGCATCGTAAAATATTGTCAATAAATACCGCTCGCCAGCCTTTAATGGAGTGACTCCATGAATTTGTTCTGAATCAAATCGTAAGACATCGCCTTGCTTGAAATCTATGAGTGGTAAACTTCCGCCCATTGTATCTATGAGAGAGTGCTTCGCTTCGACATCTTCCCCTTGGAAGACTTTATTATCAAAATCTTTGTCGAATAAGTAAAAAGAGCAGCCTTCAAAGTTCCCTGTATCGGATAACAATATGCTCACAGTGTAGGCAGCGCTGTCACTATGAGGAGGCATGCGGTTACGTTCATTCATACGGTATCGCTTCAAAAACATGAAGTCGTTATACCCATCTTTTTCGCGGTAAGTTTTATATATCTCTTCGCAGTGTTTCCATAAACGATGGTTGAGTATTTTGCCGTCGCTATATACGTTTATTTGATATACAGGCTCGTCGTCGACAGGCTCTCCGCTTGTATCAAATTCGATCCCCAGCGCTTCGTTTATTAAACTTTCACAACGTTCTTTACTTAAAGCACCTTTGTCATGAATAAATGTGGAATCACGAAAGTGCTCGAATTGGACACCAAGTGCAAGGGTCTGCTGCGTATGAGCGTAGACGATGTACAATGTCAGAATCACAAATACGACAGTCAAGATCGTCGAGTTCTTCATAGACTTCCCTTATATGAAATCTGGGCACATAAAAAATTGGTTGAGTATTTTTTACTTTTTCTCCCTTTTGAGCCATCCTCACTTCTGTTTCAACGGTAGTAAACGGTTGCCGACATTCTTTCCCGTCCACTTTCCACCGCGCAGTACAGTATGATATCGATACTTGGTAATATCGCCTGTGGAAAGAGTACTTTACTCAGAAATTTAAAGAAAAAAGGTTTCCAAGTGCTCGAGGAACCGGTATCGGACTGGAGATTTCTACCAAAGTTTTATGAGTCGCCGGAGAGATGGTGTTTTGCATTGCAAGTCGAAGTATTGCACAGTTACGCGAAGATGGGCACATCAGCATCAAATCAAATCGTCGAGAGGTCCGCATACGAGGCGACCAACATATTTGCTTTAAACGCGCACAACAATGGGCAACTTACAAAGGAGGAATATGAGCTCATATCGGATATATCGGAAGTTCAAAAGTTTCCAGATCAATTTGTGTACATCGCGTCAACGCCCGAGCTTTGTCATGCTCGATTGAAAACAAGAAACAGAGACTGTGAGGCAAATGTGCCTTTGTCGTATTTGAAAGATCTACACCTTCTCTACGAAACGACAGTAAAACAAATAAGGGACAAAGACATACCGATCACTGTAATAAACGGGGATTGTACCGAAGAGGAAATGTTGAAGGATTTCATGATCACCCACCCATACAGTATTTAGCTAGCCATGGTTTCAGATAAGATATTGGGCCCCCGTCTTTCCAAGATCATTCATTTGGACGACTTTCTTGTTGTAAATCTCTCTAGCTTCTGATGCGGCGGCGCAGCCGCTTGTATCGAGTCCTCCTTGCCACAACTTCATGATGTCGTCGTGGTCGAGAGCGAAGTTGTGGTATACCAGATTACCGGCCGAACTACCTTGTTCTGAGGAAGAAACACTGTCGGGAAAGACGTAGATGTCGCCGTCATTCAATCTGATCGAGTCGTTCTCGACAAAGTGAGTTTTGACGTGTTGTTCGTTCAGGAAAATATCAAGAACGACGCCATTTGTTTTTAAGCCGTAGTCGGTAGTGAATCCACCTTCTTTAAAGCAAAAAGAGAACATGAACCATCTCGGGTTATCTTCACTCGATTGTAAAAAGTTATCTTTATCAAGTTCCAACTTCACCGTGTTTTTTATTTTTCTCGCCGTGTTGAAAGAAACAGTGATATGTTCGTTAGACATCTTTATCATTGGGCATTGCAAAAGACGCTTATCGTCCGTCACCTTCGCACCATCCTTGTCGTATACTTCGGAAAATTTCGCCGTCAGCCCCCCATTTGTCGGGTCAGTGCCTTTCACGAAAATCGTGTTATCATTTTTGAGAGCACCGAGTTTCGCCCAAAACGTGTAGGAAAATTCGATTCCACCACTTCGGTTCATCGCTGGCGGTAAGTTGATGAAGCTACTCTTGAATTTGTTAGACGTATTCAATTTATTCGAATTGCCGAACTCGCATACTCCCTTCACAAGAGCTATTGACATTTTCTCCGATGACGCTTTCCTTGACGATCTCTTTCGATATTCCATCAAATCTTTGAATACCCATGGTGTCAGCACGAAGAAGATTATATAAACTACAATTATTGAACTCGCCGCATAACCTGCTCTAGTCATGGATGTGCTCATTTTATTATTTAAGTTATTGTGAGAAATTTTTTATGCTTACATATTAATTCTGCGACATAATATGAAAAATGTCACAGGCACAAAGCATATCGTGTTCACCGTTATTTTCACCACTGTCGTCTCAAATATTTTGACATACCAATCATTTAAATACTATAGAAAACCTCTTTCGACAAACTCGCAGAAAACAACCGAAACATTTATGATGTATCCACTCGTAAGCTTGTTCGTTGTCTTATATTCAATGGTATCGCTCTTGATTGCAAACTGGTTCGTCGACGTCGCTCACACAACATTCGATTTCGATCATACGTTTTTATCGAATGTCATATCGGAGGCGATCCAAACTTCGTTTCAAAACGCTATACGTATTTTGCCATTTAGTTTGTTCATCGCCACAATCACAAATTTCTTTGAAAAACCCATACTGTTTGACACCACTGGGAAGTTCTCCCCTTTCTACTTAGCCTTCGTCTTCATCATTAACATGTTCACGATGTTCATTTACAGAAATAATCAAATACAACTGTCCGAGCAAGGTATTATATCGGCATTCATATTATTCGTCATTGTCATCTCCATCTTTAAAGTTAATCAACCATCCGTTGACACTACTAACGCTTCAAATTCATTGGATCGGTTCATCACATTCTGTTTGAATTTCTTCCTCAACTTTAACGTCAAGATTCTTTACATACTCATGCCTTTCATTCTGTTCTTCGCCATCGCATTCTTCTTGATCACTGACGCGACAACAGAGAGAGTTCTTCAAGCTGCCGCTGTCTTCACTGTATCCATTTTACTTATCGTTCTCATCGCTATCATTCATGGGGCCGTAAAAAAACATCAGAGAAAAAGTCGAAGCGGCAAAAACGCGGCAACAAATCTTTCAAGCTTCATGTCCACAGCAAATCAAGCTTTCACAACAGTCGCAAATCCAGTCGTATTAAAACCATTCTTAAAAACATCCCTCTATTTAGCATTTTACTCTGTCCCTCTTGCCGCTTACATATATCTCACATCCAACAACTTCGACCTTTTTAAACAGAAATACTTAGGAACTTTTAATAAACAGTTTCTTGAAATTATGACCGCTTCTTACGTCGTCACATCTGTACTTCATAAATTTATATCGATCAAACAACAACAAGTTGACAAGTTCGTCAGCTTACAAATCGTCCTCGCCCTCCTCGTCTCTAACATCTCTAACACCGCACGTATTGATCTGTGATCTCGGAATGAACTTCCGAAACCTATAGACATATTTTTTGCGTACGTCTAGAAATTTAAAATCGTTTCTTTTTAATTTTTTTTCTCACTATATATAAAAACACACACGATGGGAGGCGGTCTCATGCAACTCGTCGCCTACGGCGCGCAGGACATCTATCTATCTGGGAACCCCCAGATTACTTTCTGGAAAGTGGTCTATCGACGGCACACCAATTTCAGTATGGAGGCCATTGATCAGCAGTTCAACGGCAGCGCCGATTTCGGCAAGAAAGTTTCTTGCACCGTTTCTCGTAACGGCGATCTTATCCACCGGGTCTACGTCCAAGTAGACCTCCCCGCCCTGGAAGGCGACGCCACTTACGCCGATTCCCTCGGCCACAAGCTCATCGCCTCCGTCGAATGTGAGGTAGGCGGCCAGCGCATTGACAAGCACTACGGCGAATTCCTCCACATCTGGAACGAGTTGTCCCAGACCGCCGGCCACTGGAACGGTTACTCCGAAATGATTAATGGCGTGTCCCCCGCTGATGGTTCATCTGCCGACGGCGCGGCCCGCGTCCTCTACATTCCCCTGCAGTTCTGGTTCTGCCGCAACCCCGGCCTCGCCCTTCCACTTATTGCTCTTCAGTATCATGAGGTCAAACTTGTCGTCGAATTTGCAGCGAGCTCCGCGTGCGTCACCGGCGCCGCGAAGGCTTTCAACTCCGCCACCCTCTACGTCGACTATATTTATCTCGATACCGATGAAAGGCGCCGATTCGCTCAGGTCACCCACGAGTACCTCATCGAGCAGCTGCAGTTCACCGGCGAGGAAAAGGCCCAGTCCAAGGTTAAGCTTAACTTCAACCACCCCGTCAAGGAAATCATCTGGGTCGAGCAGGTCGATGGCGCCAACGTTGGCGAATACACCACCTCCTTCGACGAGGCTCACCTCCAGCTCAACGGCCACGACAGGACCTCTTCCCGCAAGGCTTCCTACTACCAGCTCGTCCAGCCTTACCAGCACCACGAGCGCGTTCCCTCTACCGCCATTAACGTGTACTCCTTCGCTCTCCGGCCGGAAGAACATCAGCCAAGCGGCAGCTGTAATATGTCGCGTATAGATAACGCCACCCTCAACCTCAAGGGCATCGACACCAACAACACCGTCAAGGTATTCGCCTGCAACTATAATGTGCTGAGAATCATGTCTGGGATGGGCGGGTTGGCTTACTCAAATTAAGCGGCGACGATACCTTACAGCAATTAAGCGGCGACGATGCCTTACAGCAATTAAGCGGCGACGATGCCGGCGCCGATGCTAAGATGCGAAATAAAAAAACAAAAAGTTTAAAAACGTTTTATTTTTCAGTTGTTCATAAAATATGAATTTCACGATCCAAAAAATGCGATCAGGGGAAAGCATTAAAATACTTAAAATGAGTATTTGCCACTTTTTGTCGATTAAAAAGAAAGTTAGACATCAGAGATATAAAGATTTGAAATTTTTCTGATGTCTCGTCACAAGTCAGTGCAAGTCTAAACCCTAAAAATGAGTGGTGACACCATTCGTGCCGCGACGACACAGTTATCTTCGGAACAAGACTCATCCATGTCCGAAATGATCGAACCAGTTCGGCTTGAAACAAAACGTCAGAAACGCGAAGTCATCAACCCTCCGCGAAGCCATGTAAGATATCCTGATCCCAATCAAGTCACCAAGATCGACAATCCCGCAGGTGGATCTAAGATCTGTCTAATGAAGATCGGAGCTGATAAGTATACCATCATCGACGAACAATATGTCGATGACGTCAAAGCATACTCTTGGCACTTCTGTAACGGGTATGCGCAGCATAACAAGACGAAAGAATTCAAGGCAAGGTTTGGAGGTGAGAAGGGCGGCATTTACTTGCACGAATTCATCCTGATATACTGCGAGAAGCATCACAAATCCGACCCAGGCACGTACGTCGATCACAGGAACAGGTGCTCTCAAGACAACAGGGCATGCAACTTGAGATTCGCTACACCTGGGCAGAACACATCCAACAGGATATACAAGCGGGAAAGCACCGGAATACAAGAGCTCGATGCGCTGAATAAAGCGGAGATCCACGAGTTCCCTAGGTTTATCAACTTCCGCCCCGAGGGAGGTAAAAGTGACAAGCACGGTGACCGATTCGGCATTGAGGATCATCCCAACTCTGAAAAATCACAAATACAAGGGACGAGCAAAAGAGACGTGCACATAGCCGTGAAGTATCGCCAAATTCTCAAGATGGTCATTGATTTGGACGGCGGTCACGATTATCGAACTGGTCTGGTGACCACCTCGGAGGAGGATGCCGAGACCCAATCAATATTCGACGAGGCGAACGCTCATATCCTCAACGTGTGTGTCGAAAAAGGTATCGAAGTGGATGTCAACGACCCCGAAGTCTTTTTCAAGCTCGAGCAAGTCGAGAACACGTGCGCAGGTCACCTCAGGAAACTGGAAAACTATTACAAGTTCGTGACGAGCTCCGAATCTCACGGTCGTGAGCTTGGTCCGCGCGAGATAAAAGACGAGGGGACGGACGAAGACGGGGATATTGTCGTTCACCAAGATTCCAGCATGACGTTGACACGAGGCAAGATGATGCCCGAGCACTGGAGTTTCTTAAAAGCCGCAGGTGTTGCAGGTAATCGTGATGTCGGCCTGAACTATCGCGACAAAGCAGCTGGAGTTGACATTTCTTCAACCCGAAAGAGGGATAACACCCTCAAGTACAAGTACATCGAGCTTCTCGGGAAACTTGTGGGGGGAAATGTTACATCCGAAGATCAGTGTTTGGAGATGCTCGACACACTCGTCGAGAAAAACATCATTTCTCAAGAGGAAAAGGCGGGAAGCATTGTTGGGATCAAGAGTGGCGAAGACTTTGAAAATTGGTACTACAAGATGTTTCCGATGGACATTGTTGTCGTTCACCAGGATTCCAGCATGACGTTGACCAGAGATATTATGCCGGAACACTGGAGTTTTCTTGAAAAAAATAAAAATTGTGATATTGGTCTGGACTATCGCGACAAATCGGCCAGTGTTCGTATTACTTCAAACCAACAGAGGGATAAAACCCTCAAGTACAAGTACATCGAGCTTCTCGGGAAACTCGTGGGGGGAAATGTTACATCCGAAGATCAGTGTTTGGAGATGCTCGACACACTCGTTGAGAAAAACATCATTTCTCAAGAGGAAAAGGCGGGAAGCATTGCTGGGATCGCGAGTGGCAAAGACATTTCCAGTTGGTATTACAAGGTGTTTCTGAAGGACGTTGTTGTCGTTCACCAGGATTCCAGCATGACGTTGACCAGAGACATCATGCCGGAACACTGGACTTTCCACAACAAAAATAAGAATTACGGGAACGGTCTGATTTACAAAGCACCCGGAGTTAAACCCATTTCTTCAAACCGAAAGAAGGATGGATCCCTCAAGGACAAGTACATGGATCTACTCGGGAAACTTGTGAAGGAAAACGTTACATCTAAAAAAGAGTGTTTGGAGATGCTCGAAAAACTCGTGGCCAAAGAGGTCATTTCTGCAGATGAAAAGGCGGCTTATTTGTGTACATCTGGGATTCAGTCGAACGGCGCAGCAGCTGAAGCGTAGTGATGTTCGTGATGTATCATCCAACGTGACGATAGTAGGCCGACTCGAGTACTCAAATTAAATACCACACAAAATTTTGAATTTGATGACGCTATCTAGCCGAGAGAGTTTAGCCACAAACCATTTAAACTATGTAAATATCACATTTCTTTATAGATATCAAATTCATCAATATCAACCCATATAGGGAGTATTTTAACAGCTGCTTTTTTTTATCTTCACTCATTGAAATGTACATCAAAATAGTTTCAAATCATGACGTCGATATGTTTCACAAGAAAAAGTCTTTGTTGGAACAATGCATCATTCTTTTCACGATGGATTCGTGTCCACACTGCGTGGCCATGCGCCCTTCATGGGAACGTGCGGTAAATTCAAGGAAAAACGTGAACGTGTTGGAAGTAAACGCGAGTGCGTCTAAGAAGTTGATCTCGTCACACCCTGACTTTTTCGATCAATTGACTGTTCACGGTTTCCCTACAATCTATTTTAAGACTAGAAACGGGGTGAGTTTATTCACCATGCCAAGAACCACTGAGAATATTGTGGATTTCATTGATCGGAATGTAGAAACAACGGGTGGAGGGAAAAAAACAATGAATGGTCTATATCAAAGGGGACCAAAAAAAGGCAAACTTAAGAAAGGGTTCCGGTTTGTCGATGGAAAACCACACAAAAGCTGAGAACCACACCCACTTAGAGTAACATCTGTTTCAAGATGACTCGGATCGAAATGCGAATTTCGGTATGTCAATTTTTTCATTTTTTTCACCGATTGTTTCAATGGAATAACCCTTCTTTTTATAGAAATCCATTCGTTTTTTCGCTTGTGATTTGAATATGCTTAAATCATCGGCAATGTCGATTATGAATGGATCATGTTCGCGTTCGCTTTTTAACTGTCTTTGAATTCGCCCGACAGCCTGCTCGACGTCGCTTTTCGAAGAAGCCAGTACCATCGTATTTAACTTCGGCAAATCGAACCCTTCTGCTACCATGGAAAATGTGCCGAGAATGATGGATTTCTGTTCCGATTGTTTGAGATCATTTTGTTTCATACCACCGACGTAAAATCCCGTGTCCACTATGCCCTTCTTCTTTAATTCCTCGTTTATGTCAATCAAGTGATTTCGTCTGTCAGATAATATTATCACATTTCGATTAGGTTCCGCCAATAACAAACGCTGCAGTTCTGTCGCGATGAACTGGGTTCTTTTCGTGAATTCGCAAACTCGATTTATTAATCGAGATACATTTGGCTTTCCATTGAAAAGCAGTGGGACCTGCTTATACAAAGGATCCTCGTCGTCGAAATGGATCATTCTCACCGAGACGTCATCTGATCCTTTTGCTTTCTTGTTGCACACGATGTCACCCATGAACCACTTCAGCACCTTCGTCAGACCATCCTTGCGTTGAATTGTGGCACTGAGTCCCAAAATGTGCAAACAATTCACCTTAAAAAATGACTGTGAAAATGTTTTACAACAAATATGGTGTGCTTCGTCGATTATCTGGAACCCGAATCCTTGCATGTATTTAGAATCGTATCCTCGCATGACGATGCTTTGCAAGCTCGCGATGACAATGTCGTTATCTGTTTCTACTTTGTTTTGTTTCAAAATGCCTACTGAAACGTTACCCAGATATTGTTCTATTCTTTCTTTCCATTGATTTAACAGAAAATCTTTGTGCACGATGATGATGGTTTTGAGTTTTAATTTCGAAATTATGTAAAGTGCGATCACTGTCTTCCCCCAACCCGGTGGGATTGAAATAATCCCAGAATTTTTGACGGGGTTTTTTATCGCTTCCAAATATGCATCAATTGGCTCTTTCTGATAGTCTCGCATGGATCCCTTGAATATCGGATGGATGACCTTTGGTTGAGGAAAGTCGTAGATGGGTTCACCGAACATTTTGAATCCATAATTTCGAGGAACATAAATCTTACTGGAGCTTTCTCTGTATGTCGGAAATTGTTTATCGATTTCATTTTGACCAGGCGTTTCGAACGAACAGTACGGTGAAACAGTGAGGTCTGCTTTTATTTTCTTTACTTGATCAGCTGAGAGTGTGTCCTTATTTATCCCGTATCCCTTGGGGGACAATGTCGTCATTAGTATATCAAAAGTTCAAAACTTTATATGTCTTTTTGTCACACGTTTCATGAAAGATGATAAACCCTAACAAAATCCATGGAAAATGTGTAAAATCTTCGTGACGCCACAAATACGTGCGCCACGCCACGCACAGTACGAAGACGATGACCGCTTCGAAGCACGTATGTTTACCTTGTGTGAACAGAGATCCAGTCCCGTCTGAACCCAGCCTCCCCGCACAGGCGACTCCCGACGCGGATGAACCCAAGTCTCTGATCTGTCCTATCACTAAATCACTGTTCCGCGATCCCGTCATCGTCCCCGAATCGGGCTACACTTACGAAAAGAAAGCACTCGTCCGCCACTTGAAAGGACCACGAAAGAAAGATCCGATCACACAACAACATGTCACTGGCGAATTCCAAGTCAATCGAGCAATCAGGGATGCTGTCGCCGAATGGTTACATCGACATCCTGGGATAATCCCACACGGATGGGACACAAGGGATCCTGAAAATGAATCGAGCTCACTACCAAGGCCAAGTCAAGGATGCAAACAACTTCACGCATGGAGAACATTGCGCGAAACTATACGTAGATGTCATAGTTTGCGTGGAAAGAACCCCGAGCTCATCCGTCGGTGTACGCTCATAACAGACAGTAATATGTTCGTCAAAGAAATTCATCTGACTGGTTTGCGATTGAGACAGATCCCAAACGAAGTATATGTGTTCAAAACGTTGGAATCACTGTTCATCGATGATAACATGATATCAAAATTGTCACCGAAAATATCGCTCCTGACGAATCTTCGAGTATTAAATGCGTCAAACAATTTACTCAGAAAACTTCCTGAAGAAGTTTGCGACCTGAAAAATGTTCAGACATTGAATTTCAATGACAACGGACTCATGTCCCTTCCAAAAAGTATCAATTCACTGCGTGAATTAAGAGAGTTGCATGTTTGCAACAACAGGTTGGAATATTTGGCAATCAATAGCGACGCGTTGCCGGTCTTGCGACGCGTGTATGTCGCAGGTAATCCACTAAAGCATGTGGCACACACACTTGATACGGACGTGATCATGTGATGTGACACGCATCATCGTGCCCTTCTTGTTAACATGATGAGTACTGCGATACTTATGATGATCATTACACTTCGTTTCGTCAACGAAGGCCGCAAGTCCAAAACTTTATGGAGCTCGGCCGTGGGATAACGATTCTTGATGAAGTCGTATGCTTTTTGGATCGCACTTTCCATCGTCACTATGCCCTTGTGGTTCACCGGTCCGACCATATACAGATAGGGTAGGGTTCCCTCTGTTTTGATGGTACCATATGTCGATCGTACAAATCCCGTGTCTTTCGATATATACTCCCCGTCCGACATTTGAATCCCATTGGTAAACGTGAACACATCCGGTGGAGGTACCCCGAGCTGTCTTACGATTTCGCTTTTTAACTCTTCGAAAGTACATTCGCGTGGCGTTTTACCCAATCTCTCGGAATATTTAGATTGATCGATTATGCAACCAGACCAGACGGTTTTTATTGACTTGTCTTTGCTGTGGGTGCCTAGGTACTCGGACACGGGCAGGATGATGATGTTCCAGTCCCCCTCGCAGTACTCGCACCAACGTTTTGGAAACGCCACGTTTTTAGAAAAATGCAGTTGAAATCCTATCGAATGATATGAGCTCTCTTCCGCCAATGTCTTGATGGTTCCGAAATCACCCCAGTTGTTTTTGACTACTTCGTCTGAATTTTCCAGAATTTTCACTAGGGCCAACGGTGGAGCCGTCAGTATTAATTCCTTGGCTTTGAAGCTACCCTTCGAGGTGTTTACCACGTACGTATCATCGACACGATTTATGCTTTGCACATCGAATCCCTTTCTGAAATCCACTCTAGAAGATAGATCCTTTTCTATGACCTTGTACCAACCGGGATCTTTCAGGTGAACGAATTCTCCGTGCCATTGGACCATTTCGTCGAATACATCTTGCATCATGACTTTAGTAGGGACGTTCGCAATAGCAACCGAGAGTATGTACATCGCTACCGCCCCGGATGAGCTTAAATGTGCCATGAAGTCGTGCACCGTATCAGACGTTTCAACAAATCTCGATATTATCAACCCCGACGTTAACTTGAAAATGTCTGATACAGAAAGCTTGGATAATAACGTCTTGTGAACTGTTAACTTGTCTCTGTACACCGGCTTGTGATCGAAATCTATATCGTAAAGCTTCAATAGTCGCTTGAACTTGCCGTATGTGGTTGTCATGACTCGAGGGCTATGTTCTGAGTAGTATTTTCCATCTATCCAATCCATCTTCCAGCAACCACCCAATTGAGTGTCTCGTTCTATCACAGCAATCGTCGCATCAGTCTGACTTAACATGGTGGACAACGCTAGACCCGTGGGACCGCCACCGACTATCACAAAATCGTATATCTCCGCACTCATTATAGATTTCCTTAGATATCTAATTACGCTACATGAACGAAATAAAATATGTCACAAAATACTAATTCGTGAATGGATGCATGGGGATTACTACATGCTTTCACTAACTTGAATGAAATTTCAGCAAATGAAACCAAAATGAACGAAGCCAGAATTTCTTTACAACTCGAAAACGCGGCTTTGCAATCGAGCACTGACGTCAACTTGGACGGTGATTTCGCTTTAGATAATTTCATATTTGACTATAAGTTTGACTTAGATTCATCTGATTCTGATGGTAAATTCTTGAGCGCTTCAGAATCAGACGGTACTGTGCATCTGAAGGAATTGAGCCTGCCATCATGGGTTTACGAATACGACCAACACCAACTCTCCGTGAATAAGTTCTTGAATGACGCGTCGTATGTGGGAATCAAGGACGACGTTCTACGATTTTCAATGAACGTCAATCTGAAATCAAACGATTTCATTTACACTGGTGATCTCATGAATCTTCTTAATAGGCCGACATTTGAACAGATCAAATCTGTATATGGATACTCTGACGGATTCTGTGAGAGAAATCTCGACCTTCGAGATCTGCTAAATAAGTCGGATTCACGAATGAACATAGATTTGGGTGACGTCTGCATTCAAAACAATGATTACGTCTATTTCGATACATTAAAGGTGATCGATTCCATTCATCTAGATTCCTATATGGAAAACGGTACATTTCTTTTCATTCACGAAAATAGATTGTCCAATCGTACGTACGACTTCCAGTATCTGTTGACGAAGGTCCCGGAACACAATGCGAATGTACATAATTCTTTACCTTCATTGACGTTGTTCTCTAATCTTTGTGATATTGCTTCTCGTGACATTGACGCGACTGCCATGTATAATAGATCGTTTCTGAATTCAAACAACACAAACATCAAGAAGTTGATTTATGATGAAACTTTGTTCACATCCGATAATTTGTTGTCGCACACGACGGATACCCAAAAACTCGTTGCAAGACACAATATGAGTCTGGGTACAATCAGTGTCCAGTCAAGTAACGACGTGCAGATACAAAGCATTCAGATATATGGCAAATTGTCAGTAGAAAGATCGAATCAAGTCTTCTTCGATAACAAATGGATGTCATTCGAACATTTTAAACAGGAAAATGTTTATAACTCCCCTTCATTCGCTTCGGCAGACAGTTTATTTACATTACAACGTTCGAGTCAAATCAGTAATGTACTCGATGCACAACTGTCAAATTTACATACGAACGCGAACTTGTCATTGGAAGATCTCGCAGTGAACCTCGTTGACATCAAGCATAATTTGAGTGATTTGCCAGATTTGCTTCAGGCGAGATCCGTTTTGAAATTGAGTCCCGTTGCAGTCTTCGGCCGACTCGAAGATTTGTCACTCGGACCAAAGTATCTATCCGAATTAGAAAACGACTTCGGTTACTACGAACGGAACAATAACTTGGCAGACATACACCCTCTGTTTCGCGAAGCAGCTAGGCAAAACATAGGTGTCTCCAACATGGCTCTCGAAGATGCAGATAATATCGGAGGAACAGAGTTCTTACCATTGGGTGTCGCAAATAAAAAGTTTCATAGCACTGACTGTGTGATCGACACAGCGTTCGCGGATATAGGAAACTTTACCTTAAAAAGTCTCGATCCTGTGTCTGAAGCAGGTCATGACTTCCTATGCGTCCAGAAATTTGATAAGATCATAACGGGAATCAAAAACTTCAAATATCGATACAAAAAAATTGACAAATGTGACGAAGCGTATTTTACCGGCCCGTTCCTGTACGATCCAACACAAAACGTTCGAGTCAAAATTAACGACCTGACGGACGTCATCTTATTGGATGCGATTGGCAGCAGAGTCACAGATTACATTGTCGCCGAATATTTCGTTCCTTCTTGCAAATTTTCGTACATCAAATTCACATCGATAGCTAAAAAGATATTGAAAGAGCTCGACATCCCACATGAATACTTTGAAGGTGGTCTGGATAACATCGAATTATTCAATCGCCAATTTTGAAGTGCGACTCATTCACCGCGTATGTACGGCTGTAAATATTTTTCTCACTCACAATTTAATGATAAAAGGCATCGACCATATATACATAGTTTGCTGTGGAAAGTTCAAAGATCGCCACGAATACATGTCGAAAACAATGCAGCAATTGGGTTTTGAAAAACAATACTTCACATTTTTGAAAGATGATCCTGAATTGAATTTTTCACAGAATTCTTTCTGGGAAGAACTTTCCCATGAGATTATTAACCAGTTTTATGATGTTGACGTCGAATCTCGTAGAAAAGAATTGATCGTTACCGAACAAATCGATTACGCCCCAAAGAATATATCACTTGCCGACATAGCAGTGTCTATCAGTCATCTCTTGATATGGAAACATGTTATCAAAAGAAATCATAAGCAAGTTCTGATTCTGGAAGATGATATACTGTTTTATAGAGATTCAATTCAAAAGTTAAAAAACATCATCGAAGTCCTACCGAATGATTTCGACCTCGTGAGTCTCGAAGATGGCGCGGGCATGCATGCGACCATGTTCGGACATACCCTTCGCCCGGATAAGCTCTTATATGACATACCAACTGGAAGGATGCGCTGTTGTGGGGCTTATATAATCAGCGGTAAGGCTTGTGCGAACATTTGCAAATGGCATCAGCAAAAAAAATGGACACTCGAGATTGACCACGTCCTGGACTTGTATGGGAAATTGGGATTGTTGAACGTATATTGGGCGGAACCGTGTGTGTTCACACAGGGATCGCAACGTAATGTTTACTCATCAGGCGTACAATCAAAGCACATCAAGAAAATGACCATCCACGATCTCGGAGCCGCGGGTGTGGGCGGCGGCGGGTAGCAAAAAGGAGCGTTTTCAGCTCAGTCCTATCTCGTTACTTTCTGGCTCGCCCTTCACCCGCTTCGAACTCGGTTGAGCCGCGCATTCCGCTTTACAGGCAGCGCAGCTGTATTTCCGCCTGCCGTGGGGGCATGGATTGCACTTCACGCACATGTTTTTTCGCCTGCCGTGAGGACATCCGTAGCACTCAGGGCAGGTGTCTTTCCGCCCACCGTGGAGGCACGCGTGGCACTCAAGGCAGGTGTCTTTCCGCCCGCCGTGGGGGCAACGGTTGCACGCCGCGCAGCTGTATTTCACCTTCCCGTGAAGGCATCCGTTGCAATCCTTGCAGGTGTGTTTCAACTTTCCGTGAGGACACGGATTGCACTCTGCGCACTTGTATTTTATCTTCCCGTGAGGGCAGCCGCTGCACTCCTTGCAACTTTCTTTCAGCTTGCCGTGAGGACACGGGGTGCATTGCGCGCAGCGCTGTTTCAGCTTGCCGTGAGGACACGGGGTGCACTGTGCGCAAGAGCTCATCCGCTTGCCGTGAGGACACGGGGTGCATTGCGCGCAGCGCTGTTTCAGCTTGCCGTGAGGACACGGGGTGCATTTCACGCAGCTGTATTTCACCTTTCCGTGAGGACACGGATTGCACTCTGCGCACTTGTATTTTATCTTCCCGTGAGGGCAGCCGCTGCACTCCTTGCAACTTTCTTTCAGCTTGCCGTGAGGACACGGGGTGCATTTCACGCAGCTGTATTTCACCTTCCC